>Ga0209164_1000612_pt1 | contig 73033 bp, 67 predicted proteins | sample MTBNYHSulfiMetaG_FD_187458 | JGI IMG/M metagenome (GOLD analysis project Ga0209164, IMG submission 187458) | Enrichment culture microbial communities from rom New York Harbor, USA that are MTBE-degrading - MTBE-NYH (New York Harbor Sulfidogenic)... | ecosystem: Environmental > Aquatic > Marine >... | reverse complement strand
TAGGGCGGTTGTTTGGCATGAGCTACTCGGCAATAAGCCACATTTTGAGTTCCATGCGAACGAGAATCAAAGAAGAGCCTGATTTGCAGGCTAAATACGACCTTATATTATTCACTGTGCAAGATGTGACACCTTGACCTTGACAACACCGAAGGCGGCCGTTTCTTCCTGGAAGATATACGCCATACTATTTCTATACCTGCTGATGGGTTACATTCCCCCCTTTCACAACCGGATTCAAGCTCAGGAAGGGCCCGTAAGCGGGACAGGTGGCTTTCCAATTAGGGAACGAGACATGGCGCCGACACTTTCCCAGGTTCAGGACTTCTTGTATCTGCTTCAGCCATATGAAGTGAGCGTGTCCGAACTGGCAAATAACGGGTTCGACCTGGTCGTCATGGACTATGCCAAGTACGGGAATGCTGGCAGCGAATACACCCCGAATGAGATTGCCCGGATAAAGAGCGGCGACACAAGCGGGTATTCAAAAGTGGTCCTGGCCTACATGAGCATCGGAGAGGCAGAGGATTATCGATTTTACTGGGACCCCGCTTGGCAGCCCGGTTCCCCCGCCTGGCTGGGGCCCATCAACCCCGAATGGGAAGGCAACTACAAGGTGCGGTACTGGATGAGCGGGTGGAAAGAGATGATCTACGGCACCGCCGCCGGACAAAAAAAGAGCTATCTGGACAGGATCATCGACCAGGGCTTTGACGGCGTTTATCTGGATATTATCGATGCATACGAGTACTGGTCCACCCCTGCGGGCGGAAGTGAGAGAACAAGGGACCAGGCACGACTCGATATGATCGACTTCATAAAAGAGCTGCGGGATTATGTGCGTGTGTCCAGGAGAAAGGCTGACTTCCTGATCTTTCCCCAAAACGGCGCAGACATTATCTACGACGAAAACGACGCCGTTGACTCACTGGGCCAGCAATATCTGAATCTATGTGATGGCATCGGGCAGGAAGACATCTGGTATATGGGAACTGCACCGCAGTCACAGGAATACTATGGGTGGTTGACAGCGATACTGGACATTTATAAGACCCATGGGAAGCTGGTTCTGTCGGTGGATTATGTGTGGGATGCCGCGAGCCCTGCCTCAACGGCCAACAAAAACAGATATAACGACTATTACACCAGAGTTTATGACAAGGAGTATATCCCTTTCGCCGCGAACAAGGACCGTGCCTTGGAAGACCTCATCATGGTGTCAAAAGGGAATGGGTTTAACTTTGACCAGCCGGTCGAAGACTGTCTGCGTGTGGAGTCCGATCTCAGCATCCGGGTCCCTTGTGCCGAGTACATCGGTGTCAAATATCGTTTTCCTCTTCACTTCTATAGTAATCCGGACGACCCTGCCGGGCTTTACTGGAAGCTGGTCCTTGGCTCTCTGAAAGCAGGAGAAGGAGAGAATTGCCTCCTTATCGGCAGTGACCTGAGCATGCCAGTATCCTGCGCATACTACAATGGCACGCAATTTGGATTTACCCTGGACTTTTACCCGAACTCTTGCGATCCATGGGGCCTGTACTGGAAGATGGATATGCGTACGCTGGTGGTGAAGTAGAGAATGAGATACGCATCTGATAGCATAATGCACAAAGTTGTTGTGGGATGATCTCCCATGTATCAAATGATGGCCCTGGATCCTCTTGGCTCCTATTTGGATTCGATGCAGCCCATTCTCGAGGGTGAGCTTTGATGGAAAAGGGAAAGATAGATCGCTTACATGCCGGCTGTCTCTTTGTGCTGCAAAGATTTGCATTGGGCGTTTTGTGCATCCTTTTTATGGTCTTCGCGCGGTCTGGCAAATCCGCTTTTGCAGCAGACTTTCTTCAGAGGATCGAGATCCCTTCATCCCTGAATCCTGTCGGTTCAGGGGCAAGGGCACTGGGGATGGGCGGCGCGTTTATCGCCGTGGCAGATGACGCGACGGCCGCATCCTGGAACCCCGGTGGGCTCATTCAACTGGAAACACCGGAGGTATCCGCGGTTGGCGCCTATTTCCACCGAACAGAGGACAATACCTTCGGGACAAACCCTGAAGCATCGGGGGATCAGAGCGTGTCCGAGGCAAGGCTCAACTACCTGAGCGTAACGTATCCTTTCACGCTCTTTGACCGCAATATGGTTGTCTCGCTGAGCTACCAGAATCTTTATGATTTCTCCAGAAAGTGGACCTTTCCGTTGTCCCAGATCTCGGAGACCTTAGCCGTGAACCGTAACATCGATTATCAGCAGGATGGAACGCTCTCTGCCTATGGACCTGCCTATTCCATGCAGATTCTGCCGGGACTGTCATTGGGGTTTTCCCTGAACATCTGGCAGGACGGCATCTACAAGAACGAATGGAAGCAGGTTACAAAAACCACCTCCTCGGGAACCTTTTTTGATATTCCATTTATCTCTGAATCCAAGAGCAGGGATGAATATTCATTCACCGGGTTCAACGCCAACCTCGGGGTCATGTGGAATATCACGGGTCAGTTAACCCTGGGAGCTGTTTTCAAGACACCCTTTACAGCAGACCTGAAGCGGGTTTCGAGCTTTAACGCCTCCCTTGATTTTAAGGATACGCCTTATGTGGACTCAACGGTGTCACATGCTTTTGCCGACTATGGTGAACTGGATATGCCCATGTCATATGGTGTCGGGTTGGCGTACCGGTTTTCTGATCAATTCAGCCTGGCGGCAGACGTGTACAGGACCGAATGGGGCGATTTTATTTACAGAGATTCCAAAGGTAAGAAGACATGTCCCATAACCGGTCTGCCCCAGGGCGAATCGGACATTGACGCCACCAATCAGGTTCGGCTTGGCGCGGAGTATCTCTTTATAATAGGAGACTATGTGATTCCTCTGAGGGGAGGCGCCTTTTATGACCCCGCCCCGGCCCAGGGGAGGCCGGATAGTATTTTCGGTGTCAGTGTCGGGTCAGGTATTGCATGGGGTGTGATTGTTTTTGATGTCGCATATCAATATCGATTTGGAAACAATGTGGGGCGTTCCATGCTGAAGAACATGGATTTTTCCCAGGACCTCACGGAACATACGGCTTATGCTTCTTTTATAATTTATTTTTGAGCGTACGATCCCGTTCAAAATGGATTTGAGGGAGGGTGAAGATGTCTAAGAAAACAGGCCTTATTATTCTACTTGGTATTGTAACGTGCCTTTTTTTCTTTGGGACCCAGGCGAAGGCCTCATCGACGGTATATGTTTGCTCAGAGGCAGATTGTCCCTTTACTTTCACTCTTGGAGACTGCATACCGCCTCCTGTACAGCCCAACGACAGTTCTTTGGGATACTGTGGCGGTTCAAAGATCGTGAGCTGTTCCTCGATGATCGAGTTTAGCGGGGTTCCAGCGGGAACGCATCCCTATTCTTATTCTGGTTGTGGTATCTTCCGGGAAGGCAGTGTTACGGTAGACGGGCAATCGCCTCTTTACGCTGTTATTTGTCCACAGGGGCAGCTCCCGTGTTGCCCTTCTCCCTGCTATGGTATGACCTTTACATGTACGGAATGCTTGGGATCACCGACGCCGACAGTCATCACCGGCTCTGCCACTTGTGTGACTTCCACTTCTGCCACTTTGAACGGGACTGTGAATCCAAATGGATCGAGTACGACCTACTATTTTCAATACGGCAAGAGCACCGGTTACGGTTCAACCACGGCGACTTTCAGCGCCGGGGCCGGAACCAGTAATGTGGCAGCCGGCGTGTCGATCATTGGGATCAGTCCCGATACGACCTATCATTATCGGGTTGTCGCTGCCAACAGCGCCGGCGCCAGCTATGGAAATGACATGACGTTTCGTTCCGCATGTTCCGGCGGATTTATTGGAGGCACTGTAAAAAAATCGTTCACTGATGCACCCATTGAAGGGGCGCTCATAACGACGGATGGCGGCGGGCAGACCACGAGCCGTGCCGACGGAATCTATCTTATGGCGGACCACCCGGCCGGCACCTTCACCATATCAGCGCAGGCATCCGGATACAGTCCGGTGAGTTGTTCCATAGAAATTCCAGAGTGTGGGAACCAGATCAAAGAGTTTGTGCTGACCCCCCTGACTTCGGTTTTCCCCGATATAAAAATCAACGGGCAAGATGGTTCCATTGCGGCTTCCTCCACCACGCCCATTCTTATCACGGTAAGCCTGGATCCGATCGGGCATGCCGGACAAGACGCAGACTGGTGGGTGATCGAAACAACTCTTGACGGAACCATCAGGTGCTTTGATATAACAACAGGCTCGATGTTGGAGGGTCTCTTCCCCACCTATCAGGGGGGTCTGTTTGGTTTCAGCCCTGTACAGCTTCTAAATCTCCCAGGCCTGGAGGAAGGCTTTCACACTTTTTACTTCGGCGTTGATCTGAATATGAATGGGGCAATCGACACCCATTCACTGTACTTGGACCGTGTGAGTGTCAGTGTGACCGCCCAATAATTCCTGTTCCTTTGGCCTGTCAAGGATTCGGGGGTAACAATCCGATTCAATGTGTCTTCTGTGAAGGCGGAATGGCGTCCCGCCGCATTCCAATGCTGAACCCTGAAGGGGTCCCTATTTGATCTCAAAGAGGTTCCTGTCAAAATCCTCGACAAAGCAGAGCTGCGATTCGCCCCTGGGGATGAGAAGGATCCTAACACCGGCAGACCGGCAGGCTGCCATGAACGCCTCCCGGTCCTCCACTTGCAGGCAGGCATGATTGACAGACATGCGTCTTGCCGGGATCTGATCGGTGACAAAGACCTCAAAGCATAATTGCTCATTTCCGTACAGGACAAAGGGACATTCAAGGGCAAATCCAAATATTTTCACGGCCAGCTCGCTTGTCAGTCGAGAGGTCTTGAACTTCTTGAGTTTCAATATCTCCTGATAAAACCTGTCCGCATTTTCCTGTGAACTGGCAACGACCGCCACATGGTGCAGTTTCATTACGCCTCCTTATGGTATGATATGGAAGTCCAGTCCGTCGCTGCCGGGTTTCCATTTGGCCGGCAACGGTAAAAATTGGCATGATCTGATAAGCGTTCAACCATACCACGAATACATCCGACTGTAAGGGAAAAAGTGTGGATGGTTGAAGCGAGTTGCCGGCGAGCGTTTTTCCACATCCTCAGCGGAAGCTCTGAACTTGTGCCCATCCATGAATTCGACTGTGGGCATGACGAACTATCTTTGCCAGGGAGAAAGGCCGCTGTCCGAATTCTCCTTGCAGGCGGAGTTGGCTTTGCTTTTCCCGGCCCGTGCAGATGCGCGATTCGTCAGTGTGATGCCGGTCAGGACGAGCGTTGCACCCATGAGAAGGGAACGGGTAAGAGGTTCGTCCAGGATCAGGGCGGCGAGCAGGATGGCGCTTACCGGAACCAGGTTGATGAACTGGCTCGCCCGGGCCGGACCGATCTCCCGAATGCCCCGGTAGTACCACACAACACCGGCGACGGTGCCGAAAATACCCAGGTACAGGATGCCGATCCAGCTGGTTGCCGAAACAGCCCCGATTTTGGAGGGAAGCCCTTCCATAAAGGCCGGTACGGCCAGTGCCGCCATGCCGAGGATGGACGACCAGGTGACCGAGGTCAGCGGGGTGAGGCGGGCCAGAACGGTTTTGCCGATCAGGGAGTAGGCCACCCAGCTCAAGACGCAGCAGAACATGAAGAGCTCGCCGAGCCCGACTCCTCCTTCAAGGGCATGGACCAAATCCCCCCGGGTGATGACGATGGCCGCCCCGGTCATAGAAAGGAGAATGCCCGCCACGGCCAGGGGCTGAAGCCGATCGCGAAAAATGAGGGCAGCGAAGAGTGTCGTCAAGACCGGGTTGCTCGCAATGATGAGCGAGGCGCGGCTCGCCTCGATCCGCTCGAGACCCATGAAGAAGAAGAGGTTGTAAGAAAAGACCCCGGTGAGCCCAAGGAGGATCAGGGGAATGATGAGGCGCCTGTCCGGCAGGGACAGCCTTCCCTCATGGGACCTCCAGACGATAACCAGCAGGCACACCGAGGCGGCAAGGAACCGAAGGAAGGCGGCGGAGAAGGGCCCAACGTCGAGGGCAACGATTCGGCCGGCCACAAATGTTCCGCCCCAGAAAACCGCGGTGAATATGAGTTTGAGGTAAACCAGCATCAGCTGGATATCGGATGTTAGAGATCCTGAATATTGGTTTTGAACTCGCCTTTCTATCCGGAGTATATAAGAGACGGGTCCGGGGAGCAAGGGAAACGCTGCCGAACCTTCAGAAATTTCCTGACAACATCTGGCGGGCGCATCCCTTTTCCGTTCACTTGATGGGTCCGGCAGCGAAAAAGCGAAAAAGGGGACGACCGTTAATACTCAAATATCTCGGTTTCCCAGTTGATACTCCCTTTCCTTTGCCATCTTCTCGCCGCGTTGAACAGCACAACTGACAGCAGCGGGCGTTACACCGAATTGCCTTGCCAAATCGACCATAGCCATTCCCAGCTCAGCCACAGTCCAATAGCATAGTAAATCCCTGGCCATGACACGGGCCCGTTGCCGCCCTTTTCCGGTTATGTATTCCTTTTCCAGTCCAAATACGGCAGAGACTGCCTCCAAGACCTTTTCAAAATCATACCCCAGGCCTTTGAGCCTATATTTCCTCGAAAACTGTCTCTCCGATTCAGAAAGAACTTCGGCAACAAAACCACTCTCACCAAGTATCCGTTGATCGCCCTTGATTCTATTCTGTCCGTTCAACCTCATCTTCTTCACTTCATCCCAGCCACCAAGGCTTCTTATCAAGCCCCCTCCCACCAGCTCGGGCCGTTTTCCCAGGGGAATGCCCTTTTCCACATAACACCGGTAGCTTTTTCGCGCGGTGCCTATCAGTCTGTCTCGGTAAAGCGGATGCCTCCCTACGGTATTTCCCCTGAAAAATGCCCCGGAAGTGCGGTGAGATTTGGTAATGGCTTGACATCCCGCGCACAAACAGGGGAAAATGTCCCCCATAAATTCACGTAATGTCAAGTTGGATAGGTCAAGAAAGGCACCCGTTATGGCCTCGCAGGAATGACCATCCGAGGCTTCATGGATTTCTTTTGCAGGTTCAGGAAGCAACGTCCAAAGCGTTTACTTGACGTTTCGTACCGAAAAAGGGAAAAATATTCACCATAACTACACGGACTACCAAGTGAAAACTGCTGATTTTTTTGCCACACATCCTGCCTTCTCACTCGACGAGGCGACCAGAGCCCTTGCCCCGACCGGCAGACGCTCGGGTGCGGTAGAGCGCTTGAAGTACCACCTGAAATCCGGCACATTGAAACTCGTGGCGCGGGGCGTGTACGCAGTTGTCCCGCCAGGGGTGCCAGCGGAACGATTTCAGCCCGATTCGGTTTTGGTGGCATCAGCGGTTCGACCCAACGGCATCTTTTCACATCACAGTGCCTTATAGCTCTTGGGGGCAGCGCACTCGGTTTGGCATCAATGCACCATCTACGACGAAAAACGCCGTAGGCCTTTGCGCCTCAATAGCATGATCATCCGATTTTTCGAACATCCCGGCCCCATGTCAACCGCCAGTAAACAACTCGGTACGCTGCGCGTTGAGCGGCAGGGCAGGCTTTTGCGCACGACCGGTCCAGAGCGCACGCTGGTTGAAGGTTTTCGCCGACCGGCTTTGGCCGGAGGGCTGGAAGAACTGGTCCTTTCAGCAAGCGGCTTTTCAGCCCTTGATCTCGACCTGCTCGAAAATGTCCTGAATGTTTACGCCATCGCCAATCTGTGGGCGGCGGTCGGGTGGTTCCTGGAGCACTTTCAGAAGGCCTTTTACGTGCCGGAAAAATATCTCGAACGTTTGGCGCAGCGCCGCCCCCGTTCACCTCATTACCTGGAACGGGATCGCCGAGGTGGCGTCCTGGCAGGGCGTTGGAACCTGATCCTCCCCGAAGCGCTCGAAAAACTGAGGGGGCCCGATGAAAGTTAGTCTGCAATTCCTCCAGCGCTTTTCCGCACAGACGGGCTATATGGTCCCCCCGTTGGAAAAGGTGATCCGGTTGGGGGAAATGGCAGGCGACGTCGCATTCCATCCGTTCCTGGGCAGCGTGCTGGACGGGACTCAACCTCTGCTTCGGTCCGCCGAAACGCTTGTCCATCGATCTGGACTATAACTACATAGGACACGCAGATCGCGAAATAATGCTGGCTGGCCGTCCCCGGGTAGAACAAGCTGTCGTCGAACTCGCAGGGCGCAAAGGGTATCGTGTTCAAAGATCGTCGAACGCCTTTGCCGGGCGAAAAATATACCTCATTTATCGGTTTGTTCTGGGACCGGAGGAGCGGATCGAACTGGACCTGAACTTCCTGTTCCGAGTGCCGATTTCAGGAACCGAGCAGGGCGAGCTGTGGCAGCCTGGTTACATAGACCGTCCTGAGGTGAAAACGGTCAGTCTGCTGGAAATCGTCGTGGGCAAACTGCTGGCCATGCTCGATCGAGGTGCCGCCCGGGACGTCTGGGATTTGGCCAATTTACAAGCAAGGGCAAACACTGTGAGGAGTCTGCCCGCATTCAGGAACTGGTTCATTGCTCTGTCCTCTATCCTCAATCATCCATTGCCGACGTACACTCTGAGTCGTCTTGAGGGTCTCATCACCGAACGTGCGGTGATGGAGCAGCTTGTCCCGATGCTGGCTGTGGACGCATCTCCCAAAGTTGAAGATCTGGTCAGGCGGGCATGGGCGGTGCTCAGCAATTTCATGATACTTCGGCCTAACGAGGCGGCCTATATCGCCTCAATTGAACGCGGGGAACTGCGACCGGAACTGATTTTTCCGGATGATACTGAAGCTGCTCAACGTATAGCCGAGCATCCTGCGGAGCTGTGAACAATGTTAAAGGCCGGTTTCCAGGTGTCAAGGCCAGCCTCTTTTTGTGGGCTAAAAAATGAAAAAGTGGTACTCTTCTGGTACTTTTTTTCGCTCCCAATAAAAAAGCACTTTCGTATATCCGACGTAAGTACTTGAAATTGTTGGTGGGCCGTGCGGGAGTCGAACCCACGACCAACGGATTAAAAGTCCGCTGCTCTACCAAACTGAGCTAACGGCCCGATCAGAATTCATTATCATAATACCCTCGGGTTCCCCTGTCAAAACCTTTTTCGCCATTTCAGGCGACTGTCTTGAAAATATCCTCCCTGATCAGGTCGGTCTCTTCGGTGTTGGGCTGATAAGGATAGTTCCACTGCCTGACGTCCGGCAGGCAGTTGCCGAACGGCCGGTTGCAGGCCACCCTGCCGTCAGCGCCTGAACACCCGGTGGTCATGAAAGGCGTGCCTGAACGGATTATTTCATTGATCTGATTGGTCCCGATGCCCAGGTCAATAATCCGGCCGGCCCTGTCGAACGCCATTTCGCCGGCGCGCGCCAGACCCTCTTCGAGCAGGTAGCGGGCCAGCTGCACCCTCAGATAGGCGGACCATGGGGGTTGCGGCATGTGGGCCAGCCTGGAGCCTTCCTCGGCAAGAAAGGAAAAAAGATGGTTTTCGATTCCCATTTGCCACAGCCGGTCCATCAGCGATGTCATCTCTTTTTCGGTTTCACCCATGCCTGCCATGAGATGTGCCCCCACGCGACCTTTTCCAAAGATTTCAACCCCGGCGATCATTGTCTTCCAGTAGGTATCCCATTTGTGAGGCCCGGAGACACCTGCACCCCTGAACCGGTCAAAGAGCGCGGGCGTGGCGAGATCAATGGCCACGCCGATCCTATCAGCCCCGCCGTCCTTCATGGCCTTCAGGTCCTCCGGCTCGAGGATGGTGGGGCTGATAAGGATTGATATCGGGAGTGCGGTCTCGTTTTTGAGACGCCGCGTCATCTGAAAAGTATGTTCCCTGCACTTGCCATTCGTGATCATGGAAATACAGGTACGTTTGACGTATCCAGGCGCCCTGTTGATGGCGTCTATGATCTCTTCCATTGAAAAGAGCGGCCACTCTACATGGATAAAGCTCTTTTCCTTAAAGGTCCCCGGCCGTTTCTTGGCAAGCCCGCAGTAGGCGCAGTTGGCCGAGCACCCCTCGGGATAATGGACCAGGAGGTTGACACACCGGTTGACCGCGCCCCGGTACATCCGCCCCCTCATCAAGCCGAGGGAGATGGCCGTGGCATGGCTCATCTTCGCGTAATCAGGACTCTGTTCTCTGGGCATGGATACTGGGTGCTTGATACTGGATACTGGTTGGTGGTTGATAGCCCATGGCGCAGAGCTGATGGCCGATAAGCGGGTGCAGGTCTTAATGACGCAACCGCTCAGGCGCCTAACGCCTTTCGCCTGACGCCTTGTTTACAGCCTTACCTGGTTCTTCTTGGCCAATAGAATGGCATCCGTAAGCGTGGGAATGTCCACGCCGTAGATCATATTGTCGTGCCAGACGGATGCGATGTTGGCTTCAATGCTCTCCCTGCGGGCGGATGTCCATTTAAGGGCATTTTCGATCCGGTGGAGATCTTCACTGGTGGAGAAAAAATCACCCGTAATGAGCACATTTTCAATGGAGCCGCCCGAAAGGGAAAGGTATATCTCCAGGAGGCCCCCCGGGCTTTTGAGTCGGCCCACGCCCATTCTCGCCCTCGGGTGCCTGTGTGAAAATATCCACTCCTTGCGGGTATATCTTTCTTCGATAAACCGGCGGATGGTCTTCTCTTCCCATTCATCCGGCCGGTCTGCCCCGAAGGTGATGCCGAACTCCTCTTCAAAGGCGGTTTCGATGGCCTCGATCATTTCTGCAACCGAGAGGCTTCGACCCAGTTCATCGCGAACCGTGGTCATTCGCTGGCTGAAGCAGTTGTATCCTTTGTCGGCCAGCTTGATGACCGGGGTGTTCATAATATCGGTCATCAGATCAATGTCGAAGTCCACGAGGAGGCTTGTGTGGAACAGCAGGCAGGTTTCTGCCTCTGATGCGGCTGAGAGGCCTGCAATCTTCCGGCCGCTGACCTCCAGGTCATTTTTGGGCTGAAAACAGGCCTTGATTCCGACCAGCGCGAGGGCGCGTATCAGGACGCGGCTGAGGGATTCAAACACACCCCCCACACCCTTTTTGAGCCCGGGGTAATCGACGTTGATCCCCAGGCCCAGGGCCACGATCTCAGGCCCCATGATGACGGTGCCGCCGCCCGTGCTCCTCCGATTGTATTCAACCCCCCGCGCATTGCACCTTTCGATCCTGAGGGCCGCCTCGATATCCTGATATTTCCCCACGATAACGGACGGAATAAATGTATACAGGTGGAGGATGGGCGGCGATCCATGGTATGCGACAGACTGCGGCAGGGTGTCGTCCACTGCCAGGCCCTCGGCTGTGGAGACAGACCGCGTGAGGTTCTTGAAAAGCCGCCACTCCCGGGAAATGACGCTATCCTGTCTGGAGTCCACGCAAAAAGTCCCTGGTTATCCCTGCTCGGCCTTGGCCCGTTCTTCCTCTGTCCGGGCGATTTCCCGATCGACGAAGGCCGACACGGCATCGCCATGGATCAGGTTGCCCAGTTCGGACTGAAGGTCGTCTTCGTCCTCAGCCTCGATCACCAGTATCCATCCCTCCCCGTAGGGATCCGAATTGATCAGGCTGGTATCCTCCTCCAGTTCTTCGTTGATTTTCATAATCTCCCCTGAAACAGGGGCCACCAGTTTCCCAATCCATTTTCTGGACTGAATTTTTCCGCAGGTCTCTCCCTGGGTTACGTCATCTTCTTCTTCGGGCAGATCCACAAAAACAATATCGCCGGCCTCCTTCTGGAACATGTCGGTCATTCCGACTGTCACCTTTGTTCCCTCCACCCTGGCCCAGCTGTGCTCCTCGTGGTAATAAAGCTCGTCCGGCATGTTGTATCCCTTGATTTCAGCCATCGCTCAATCCTCCTTGTATTGTTAATAGGAGTACTGGAGTATTGGAGCATTGGGAGACCTGGAATTTGGGTTGTTTCGTATGATTCTGTACGAGCCGGCTGCCTGCACGTGTTCACACTTTCTCCGTTACTCCATCACTCCAGCACTTCAATACCGCAGCTATTTAAACCGGGCCTTCACCGCCCGTGCATGAATCGGAAGTCCTTCCGCTTCGGCCAGGGTCACAACCGTGTCTTTCAGGCTGGCGAGCCCTTCTTTGCTCAGATACTGGAACGTGGGCTTTTTGATGAAGTCGTCCACCGAAAGGCCTGAAAACATGCGGGCGCATTGACCCGTGGGGAGCACATGATTGGTGCCGGAGGCATAGTCGCCCACCGGTACCGGTGCATAAGGCCCCATGAAGATGGATCCGGCATGTTTGATTCGGTTCAGTGTAATAAACGGATCCCTGGTCAGGATCTGAAGGTGTTCCGTGGCATATTCATTGGTAAAATCGATGGCCTGGTCCATATCCCTGGCAATTAACACATAGGAATGCTTGGACAGGGAGGATTCAAAGATCTCCTTGCGGGGGAGTGCTTCGTATTCCCGCTCGATGATGTTACAGACGGATGAGGCCAGCTGTGTCGAAGGGGTCACCAGTACGGCCGCCGAGTCAGGGTCATGTTCGATCTGGGACAGAAAGTCAACGGCAATCAGTTCGGGGTCACCGGTCTCGTCCGCCAGGATAAGGGCCTCGCTCGGCCCGGCCGGCGAGTCAATATCCACCTGCCCGTAAACGAGCATTTTTGCAGCCGTGACGTATTTGTTTCCGGGCCCGACAATCTTGTCGACCCTCGGCATGGTCTCTGTACCGTACGCCAGTCCTGCAACCCCCCAGGGCCCGCCGACCTTGAAAATCTGGTCACAGCCTGCAATATCAGCGGCCACCAGTGTGGCAGGATTGGCCACCATACCTTTGCCGGGCGGGGTTACGGCTACGATTCTGTCGACTCCCGCGACCTTGGCCGGGAGGACGGTCATGAGGATAGAACTGGGGTAGGCGGCTGTTCCTCCGGGAATGTAGCAGCCCACGATGTCCATGGGCCGCGTTACCCGGCCTGCCAGGACCCCTTCCGAAACCTCAATAGACCACATATCCCGCTCCAGCTGGGCCGTGTGGAACCTGGTGATATTGCGGGCAGCCGTTTTAAGACATTCAACGACCCTCGAATCCACGGTGGCGTATGCCTCCCGGATTTCGGCCTCTGAAACTTCCAGGTCCCCGGCGGTGATGTCTGCCTTATGTTTCCGGTAATGTGCCAGCGCAACCGCGTTCCCGCGGTTTTTGACATCCGTCACAATGCCCCGCACATCCTCAAATACGGACGAGATGTCCTCCATGGATCGCTCCATGACCGATTTTCGTCGTTCGGGGCTCAGGTCATCGATCTTTTCTGGTGTTATTCTCATTTTTGTGTATCTCTCCTGATTTGTGAAATTTAATTGTCGGGTGAGGTTGTGTTCCGGACGAACACCCCCCTGTCAGCCAGACATAGTCAGCCATGTTTTTATTGATGATCAATCGATCTGTCAAGGGATATAAGAGCACCGTGGCCATGTTGGCCGGGATGCGTCGCAAAACCCGGTCCGGAATCCCGAATCGGTTGATGATGTGGCCGTTCCCGGTAAAAACAACCATTTTGCCCGGGTTGTCATTCAGGTACAGGGCAATGTTTTCGGCCATCGTGTCTTCCCAAACGCACTGGGCCTGGTAAAAATAATCAAACCGCCTCAACTGATCGTGTGAATGGCTCTCAAACACCTCGCCCAGATACCGGCGGTGCGCCTGGTTCTCGAGGTCGATCTCTTCCGCCGCGTGTTCGCGCTCTTCCGGGGTCAGGCTGTCGAGACCTGTCCTGGCCACTTTCCGGACGACACTGTTGGGGAGATTGATCCCGATGAGACGGTTCCCTTTTTCTTTGGCTGAGAAAATGAGGGGCCGATAAAGATGGTATGGGAAAGACCATCCCTCTTGCCAGCCGACGTCTGTCAAGAACACCGATTCACTCAGTTTTCCTTCCGTATAACGGTCCAAAACAGGCTGCAGCGTGATGTCGAAAAACTCCATGGCAACGGTCAGCGGGCCGGAACGGGCGGTCAGGGCCTGAAGAAGCTGAACCTCCATCAGATGATGTTCCGGATTGTCATGCACTTCACCCACGAAGATCAGATCCTTTGCCTGTAAATCATCAATGAGCTGTTCAAATGAGATCGATTTCCCGCTGCCGAGATCGATGATCCGGCCCCGGGCGAAATGCCCCGGTACGCCTTCAATGGAGGCCAGGGGCGGCATTCTGTGCCCGGTGACAGAACACCCGCCCATGAGCAGGGAAAATGCGAACAGCAAACCGGGAATCCAGACAGGGTTCATACTCGGCAACTCTCTCATCAGGGTGGAAGACAATGATCTTGACCGGACACGGTTCTATCATTTACCCTTAATATATGCAACCCTTAGCAGGCTGAAACGCAAAAGGCAAAACCAGAGGCATGATGAGAGCTCATGAGAATGTGTTATGAAATCCACATCTCACACCCGGTATGAACTGGACCCCCGGTTGCTGCGAAACACCCTGCCGGACGCACCCGGCGTCTATCTCTTCACGGACCGGGGGGAGAGGGTGATCTATGTCGGCAAGGCCAAAAATCTTCGAAAGCGCGTCCTCTCGTATTTCAGGACAAATGGTGAGGCCGAAAGCAAGACCAGCCGGATGCTGAAGCGAGCCGAGGGCCTGGATTTTATCCTGACCGATACGGAACAGGAGGCGTTCATCCTTGAGGGCCATCTTATCAAGAAGCATATCCCCCGGTATAATATCATTCTTCGCGATGACAAACAGTATCCCTGCCTCTGTCTGGATGTCAGAGAGCCTTTTCCGCGACTTGCCATCGTCAGAAAGATCAAGAAGGACGGGGCCCTCTATTTTGGTCCCTTTTCTTCGGCCAATTCTGTGAGAAGCACCAAAAAGCTCATCGACCGGGTTTTCAAACTGCGCAAGTGCAAGGGCCAGACCCTGAAGAAGCGGAATCGGCCCTGTCTGAACTTCCAGATGAATCACTGTCTGGCGCCCTGCTCATACGAGATCCCTGTGGAAGCCTATAGAGAAATCGTTCAACAGGTCCGGCTTTTTCTGGAAGGCCGCGTTCATGAACTCATCGAAAGTCTGAGGCGGGATATGGAGACTGCGGCCGGGCATCTGGATTTTGAGAAGGCCGCTGCTGTAAGAGACCAGATCAAGGCAATCGAGAAAACCGTGGAGCGGCAATATGTGGTATCGCGACGGATGGCGGATCAGGATGTGGTCGGTCTGGCGCAAAAAGAGGGGATTTACCTGTTGGTAATTTTCTTTATTCGAAAAGGTTATTTGACGGGCACGCGGAACTTTCTCATCAAGGAACCGAACGCGCTTTCTTCAGAAGTCATGGAGGCGTTCCTGAAACAACACTACGGCCGCGAGGGGTTCATCCCAAGGGAAATTCTCATCTCCGAGCCCATCGATGACCTGATCCCGATCACGGACTGGCTGTCCGCTCAGGCGGAAAAACGGGTGGTGATCCGGAATCCCCGTCAGGGCGAAAAGCGAAAGCTTACTGGAATGGCCGTGGCCAATGCGGAAAATCTCCTTTTGGGTCATGCAGCAGCCCAAAAGGAAGCTCTGTTGAACACAACCCGATCTCTTCTGGGGCTTACACGGACCCCGACGCGGATCGAGGGACTTGATATCTCCAATTTCCAGGGAGGAATGGCTGTTGGGACCATTGTCTCTTTTGTGGACGGAGAGCCCCACAGGGCCGGATATCGCAATTTCAGGATCCGGCAGGAAGGGACCATCGATGATTACGGCATGATGGCCGAGATGGTGGAAAGGCGGATTGCCAGAGGAGGGCTTCCGGATCTCTTTCTGGTGGACGGGGGCAAAGGCCACCTTGCTACGGTCAGGCGTGTCCTGGATGACTGGTGGCGTTCCCGTTCCAGGGCGGACGGGTCCCGTGAAGGCGTTGACGCAATACCCGAGGTCATATCCATCGCAAAGCCGGACCATCCCTCACAGGATCATCGCGATAAAATTTATATCCCGGGAAGGATGAATCCCCTCATGCTGAATGCAGGGCATCCGGTGCTGCTCCTGATGATGCGTATCAGAGACGAGGCCCACCGCCGGGCGGTCATGTATCACCGGAAACTTCGGGAAAAGCATCTGATGCGGTCTGACCTCGACCATATCCCGGGAATCGGCAGGAAGAAGAGGGCGCTCCTGCTCCGTCGGTTCAAAGGGATCGATCGTATCGCCAATGCCACGGTGGAAGACCTGGAACAGGTGCAGGGGATCGGCCGTGCCCTGGCCGAGGCCGTGTTTTCGCATTTTCACGATACCGGTTCGGAAAAAGATAAATTCGTTATTGGATTCTAATAAATTGATGTTAAAGCACAAAATAGTATATCAGCCCTGAATGGGCGCACGAAGAAAGATGGTGACGAGGCCCAGATAGATCAGGAGACTGAGGATATCGTTTGTGGTGGTGACAAAGGGGCCCGAGGCCAGGGCAGGATCGATATTCACTCTTTTAAGGAAGAGGGGTATGGCGGAACCGATCAGGCCTGACATCAGGATGATCACCACGAGGCTGATGGTGACAATCAGGGCCAGCCGGAAATCCTTGAGCCAGAAACCCACAATCGGTCCGAGGATCAAGCCGCATATGAGCCCGTTGATGAGAGCGACCCGCATTTCCATCCAGAGACGCTTTCCAACATTCACCAGACTGATGTCGCCCGTTGCGAGTCCCCTGACCACTACTGTGGACGCCTGTGTGCCTGTATTGCCGCCCATGGCCATGATGACCGGGAAAAAGAAGGAGAGGGCGATCAGTTTTTCCAGGGAGGATTCGAACTGGTTGATGACAAAAGCGGCAAACACGCCGCCGAAGAGGGCCGCCACCAGCCATGGGAGTCTTGCCCGGGATATCCTGAGGGGGGAGGCCTCTGTAATTTCCTGATCGATGACGCCGGCCATGAGGGAGATATCTTCATCCACCTCGTCCTCGATCGCCTCGATGATATCGTCGTATGTGATCCGGCCCACCAGTCGGTAACGATCATCGACCACCGGTATATTGACGAGATCGTATCGCCTGACCAGATGTATGACCTCTTCCTGGTCGGCCTTTACATTGACGGATATAACGTCCGGATTCATGATCGCGCTGATCCGTGTATCAGGCGATTCCAGCACCAGGTCTTTGATCGAGATGACGCCCACCAGCTTTTTATGCTGATCTGTAACCCAGATATAATAGAGGTTTTCTACCTCCTCACGCTTTTCCCTGATGGAGTCGATCGCGTCTTTCACCGTGGCGCCGGCCTTGACCGCAACGAACTCCAGGGCCATGATGCCCCCGGCCGTGTCCTCAGGATATGGGAGGAGTTTTTCAAGCTCTTCCGTGACCTCGTCTCCGACCGCTTCAATAACTTCTTTCGCCCGGTCGGCCGGAAGATCGCCCACCACGTCGGCCGCATCGTCCGAATCGAGTCCTTCTACAATTTGAGAGATGGCCTGGTTGTCGAGCTCCTTCAGGATACGTTCCCGAACAGGCGCTTCGATCTCCATGAGGACTTCGCCGGCCCTTTCAGGCTCTAATAGACGGAATACAAACAGTCCATCATCCTTGCCCGAATGCTCAATGAGATCGGCCACATCAGCAGGTTTCATCTGCTCGATGAGTCTCCTCAGGGACGCATTGTCCTGTTGATCAATGAAACGCTTGACCTCTTCAAGCAGTTTGCTGTCGACGGTCCTCACTTCAAAAACAGTCACGATGCATCTCCTTCGGATGCGGCATGTCTGAGCCGCTTCAATTCTTTCAGGACCAGTCGGTTGATCAGGGACCGGTCTTCTGTTATACCGGGAATGTTTTTCAGCGGAATTTCAGCGCGGGCAGCGCTCTTGTGACCGCCGGCCGACCCCCCCCATGATCTGAAGAGTCTCTGGGCTGTCTTGCCTGCATCGCCCCTGAAGCCCGCATTTCTCAAAATGACGATGAGTCTGCCGTCATGTATTCCGGTAACGATGGTCCATTCAATGTCAGCCAGTTTCATGAAAAAATCGGCAATGATGACCAGGACATCGGGGCGGGTGACTTCTTCCATGCTGATGTAGGCGATATCTTTAATAAAAACGACCTTTTCCATGGCAAACCGGAAGTCTTTCAGCGTCTCCCGGCTCATTTCCGAAGACTCGATCTTCTTAATGGTATTCATATTGGCATGGGGGTAGAGATACCGGAACGCGTTCATGTCATTGGGCGCCGATTCCCTTGCAAAGTTGTCGGTGTCTGTCTTGATGCCATAGAAAAGGGCCGTGGCCAGCCGAGGGGAAGGGGTGATCTTGACGGCCCTGAGATATTCGGTCATAATTGTTGAATTGGCGCCGTAATCCTCCTTTATATCATAGAAGAACGCCTGCGACGAAGGGCCCAGCGGGTGATGATCAATGATAATGTCAAAGGAATGGTTCATGAACCGTTCATGATGGTGGGGCTGTGAGTCCACGATGGCCCACCGGTTGATTTTTCTCCCTCTCATTGAGCGGATGCGCTGCAGCTTGATCTTCAGGAGTCTGATCAAGGCCAGATTGTCGGCACGCTCAATGGGGTTGATATGGAAAAGCGTCGTTTTTCTCACCTTCCGCCAGAACAATCGCTTAAGGGCCAGGGCGCTGGCAATGGCATCGGGATCGGCGTTCATGATGATGCCCCATGTCTCTTCAGGAGACAGGAGTTCCATGAGTCTCTTGCATTTCTCCGCCGAGGTAATGGATTTGGGGAATGGCTGATCCATGGCTTAACAGTGATTCCGAATTGAGGGATTGTGGAATTGAGGGATTCAAACTCCGGGCAACAGGTTTTGAATATCCTGCGCCTTACGCCTTATGCCTTGCACCATCTGGCTTAAGATGCTACTCCAAAGTTTCCTGAGATTCAATGGAAAACCGGCCGGATCTACCTGTCACCAGGGCCATATGGTCTCGAGGTACTCCAGGCTGGGCCAGAGCTCTTCTTCTTTGTGCGGTTCCAGGGTAATGACCGGCCGGACAGGTGAGGAAGCCATAACGAGCTCGAGCAGGCGGCGAAAATCGATGCACCCTCTTCCGAGGCCCAGGTGATCGTCCAGGTTGCCATGGTTGTCATGCAGATGGAGTTGCCCCAGGAAAGGTCCTAAAGACGTGATCCACGTCGCCAGGGGGGCTTTGCTGAAGACCGCCTGATGCCCGCTGTCCAGACAGAAGCCGACCCCGCGATCCACTAGATTTTCCAGGAGATCGGTCATCTGGTCCGGTGACTGCTCATAGACATTTTCCAGCATCAGAGCGGCGCCCTCGGACTTTGCCTCCCCGGCGATTTGAGACCACATGTCAATGCTGTTTTCGAGCCAGAGGTCCCTGATGTGATGGTATCGCCTGTGATCATATCCGGTGTGACAGACCACGGTCCCGGGCCTGAAGACGGGTATGAGCCGCACAACCTGTCTCAGGCGATTTCGGGTGAGTTCCCTGATCTTCGAATCCGGTGAGCCCGGGGAAAGATCCATAAAAGGGGCATGGAACGTGATGGAAAGACCTGCGCCCCGGAGTCGTTCGGCCATCTTTTGCATGTGGGAAAAGGTGTAAGTGTCCAGGGCCTCTGCGTCCAGTCCGATTTCAGGATTAAGCCGATACGCGATAAAACGATCCGCGTAGGATTCAGAGAGCATGGTGAAAGGGATATTGACCTGAACCATGTCAGCAATGGCTTTCATCACAAAAGGCCGTCAACCCGAATTGACACAGCGGGTCTATTTGAATATAAACGTAATCCGGCATAACTTTATCAACAGGTTTCCTAAGGGTTTTGCGTGATGAAAAAAGCGTTGCTGTCACCCCTCTGTTCGGGGCTGGTCATCCCGGGCCTGGGGCAGATTATCAACGAGGACCTGAAAAAAGGGGTCCTTCTGCTGGGCGGAGTTTTCCTCCTTTTTGTCGCAGGGATCATCAAGCTCATCCGCCTGCTCCATTCCCTCTTCGGCACAGGGAACATCGACATCTCAGACACTGAGAGGATCATGGCCCGGCTCAGGGCCGAAGACCTGACCCTCCTGTGGGCCATGGCAGCGCTGTTCCTCCTCATCTGGGTCTACTCAGTGGTGGATGCTTATATGGGAGGCCGGCGGATGGATGACAGGGAAGGGAGGCATCGCAAAGAATGAGGGCATATCTGATTGATGAAATCCCGGTCCAGGAGATGCATCAGGTCAGGGGTTTCCTTGAAAAGCATGCGATCCGCTCCAGTCTCGACCAGATCTTCTGGGTCCGGATCCCTGATGATCTCCTCAATGAGACGCAGTTCCTGCACACCCAGTGCCACCCCCATGTCTTTGCCGTGGAACTGGGCCAGGACTGGATCAAGCTCGAACTCTTTGTCCGCACTCTGAAAAGCATGCGATGTGAATGTCCGGGCTATTGCACTCCAATGCAGAGGGACTACATATTCAGGTTTGCCGACGGCATCATCCAACAGCTCAACATCCGGACATGAGAGATCATTTTTGCTCTGAAAAGGCCTTCCCGATCTCATCCTTTACAATCAATTCTGCCTCCTTTCCCCTAAAGCGCTTCCCCGTTACAGATCCTTTCATGCGACGGCCTTTCTTTTCGGGTCTATCTTCCATTGCGTGAGGTCTTTATTACCCTTTCATAAGGTTCCTGTCAAAGCTTTTGACAGCGATGGGAATCAGAGGCGTAAGGCGCAAGGGCCACCGTCGGCCGGAATTCCCTGGAATCCAGCCGGGACCCATGGTATGGTGAACCGGATTGCGGCACGCCGGTGTGCTCGACAGTTCAGAACAGGGGAGCGTCACACGAATGATCTACTATATCTATTTTGATAGTTACGGGCATGCAAGAGCGGCTGTAAGTGAACAGGAACTGGCCGAGAAATACGAGGGAGACCCGCAGGCTTTTTCCAGGGCATGCGCCGGGTCTACGGACGGCCGTCCTGCAGAAACCGTTATCGGCCATGTGGGTGTCATGAGATTTGATGAAGAAAACGATCTCAAAGACTTCCTTGACGCCCTTGGCGATGAAATAACGGGGTTTTATGGGTGTCAGGCAGACAGTCGGCCCTACAATTTCTAAGAACCCTTTTACTGTTTCTTCGACGCTTCGTTGATGTCTACGATCTTTTTTCCCTGGATGTAGTCCGTGGTCTCGTAGATGGTAATCCCTTCCATTTTGAGGGTAATTGTCTTGATCCGGTCGCATTGTTTCCTGATCTCCATCAGGTTCTTGCTCCCCGGGTGTTCGTTCAATACCTCATTGAGCAGCAGGTATATATACTGGAGCGGTTGGTTGATCTCGTGACATGTGGCGCCCGCGATCTCTAACACCCCCTGGAGCTTTTCCCGCTTCAGTTGTTCCTGCTGAGCCCGATGACGCGCCGTGATATCGCGGGTGACCGCAATAAGGCATTTCTCGTCACCATAATCGATGACCTCCGCGGACCAGAGCATATGTCGAATCTCTCCGGATTTCATGCGAAATTCGACCTCCAGGTTCCGTACTGCGCCTTCTTTTCGAAGCGTCTTGACCATCTCCGAGCGCCTGTCGGGGTCCGCCCAAATCCCCAGTTCCAGGGATGTCCGACCGATAACCTCATTCCGCTCGTAACCGGTTGTTCTTAAAAAGGCCTCGTTTACGTCAACGTAGAAACCGTCCTCCAGGGTGCTGATGACAAACCAGTCCGGGCTGGAACGGAAAACCTTCTTGAACTTGTCCTCTGAAATTTTCAGGGCCTCTTTGGTATGGACATTCTGTGTGTTATCCATGAAATACCCGAGGGCGGCCCTGCGGCCTCCATAGTCAATGGAGGTGACCGTCTCAATGATCCATCTGATCTCACCATCCTTTGTGATCACCCGATGCTCATAAGGGCTCACACTTTCTCTCTTCAACATTCGGATGGCCTTTTCCCTGACCATCCGCCTGTCTTCAGGATGCACGATGCCCAGGGAATTCGAACCCAGTAAATCCTGCTCTTCATATCCGGAAATCCTGAGAAATTCCGGATTGAGAAACACGAATCTGCCGTCCTGGGCGATATAGATGCCGATGGGAGAGTTTATGAATAAATTGGCAAAGAAATCAGGGTCCTGCTCACAATTATTCTCAGAGATTGTGGACCCGTTGAGCGTGCTTTGGGTTTGATTCGTCACATTCATATCTAACTTATGGTTCTCCTTTATTCATGATTTCTCTGATCATCCTGATCAGCTTATCGGGATCTATCGGTTTATCCACCACGCCTTCCGGGGTCGTTATAGGGGGGCTGACGCCGTCCCGGGATGGTTCTACCTGCCTGCCGATGAAGGTCCTGACATCGATCCCGGTAACCTGGGGCATGCCGCTCACCACGACAACGGGGATGCCCTGAAGTTCTGGATCTTCCCTTATTTCCCGGAAGAGACGGATGCCGCTCTTTTCGGGCATGAACAGATCGAGAAGAATAAGATCCGGTTTTTGTGACCGAACCATGTCGAGGGCTGTGACGCTTGAGAGGGAATGGATGCTTTCATAGCCGTGATCTTCGAGGACGCACCGGACAAAGCTGATTGCGTCAGGGTCATCGTCAACGATAAGTATTTTCTTTGACATGCCTGCTTCTCTTCCCCATTTTCAGAAACACGTCCTGTTGCCTTCCGGCCTGCTCATAGCGTTCGCTCTCAGGATCAATAAATAGCATAAGCCTGTGCCATTTGAAAGTGCAAATATGTGCCAATGAAAAAAAGCTTTGTTTCATGATGATCCATCATGGTATATCATTCAAGTTCATAGGCAGATTCAAGAACCGTTCATGGATCCACCGGATCAACACCGGGAGATATGCTTATGAAAGGACATCCCCCTCATGTCTGGCATTTTTTTCTGATCTTCACCTTTTGTTTAGTCTGTTCATGTGACAGGAAAGAGCCGGGCGCCGGGGAATCGGAGACCCCGGGCATCACCGATTCCGAGGTCCGGATCGGCTCTTCCTGTGCGCTCAGCGGACACGCCAGTTTCTTAGGGACCAACACCATCCGCGGTGCGGAATGTTACATCAAAGCGCTCAATGAGAATGGCGGCATTTTCGGTCGGAAGGTCCGGCTGATTGTCTACGATGACCGCTATGATCCGCCCCAGTGTGTTTATAACACCCAAAAACTGATCAACCAAGACCGTGTATTCGCCCTTTTCTGCTATGTGGGGACCCCCACCTCGGTCGAGATACTCCCGATTGTGGAAGAGGCCAAAATCCCTCTCATCGGTCTGTTTACAGGGGCGGACGCATTGCGCAGGCCTTTCAGGAAATACATCTTCAATATACGGGCGTCTTATTACCAGGAGATCGCCGCGTTGGTCAAACACCTTGTGGAAGACCGCAAACTGTCCAGATTTGCCGTTTTTTACCAGTACGACGCCTACGGTCTGGACGGACTGACCGGCGCTGAACTGGCCCTGAAGAAGTACGGTCTGGAACCTGTGGCGCACGGGAGCTATATCCGGGGCACCATGGACGTGGAAGATGCCCTCCGGTCGATCATGGCCAGCAGTGCCGAAGGGGTGATCATGGTAGGCACCTACGATCCCAGTGCAAAATTCATCAAGATGGCCAGGGCCAATGGCTTCAGCCCGATCTTTTACAATGTCTCGTTTGTCGGAGGCAATGAACTGGCCCGGAAGTTGGGACCGGACGGCGAGGGCGTCATCATCACCCAGGTTGTTCCTTCTCCGGATGCCCGCGCCCTCCTTCCGGAAGTGGACAACTACTGTCGTCTGCTAAAAAAGTACTATCCTGAAGATCAGCCCACCTTTGTCGGGCTGGAGGGGTTTATTAATGCCAGTGTACTCGGCAAGGCCCTTCAGAGGGCGGGCAGGAACCTCACCCGGGAGAAATTCATCAGGGCCCTGGAAGCGATGAAGGACGTGAGTTTAGGGATTGGACTGGGGCTCAATTTCGGACCCGAGGATCATCAGGGGTTTGACACGGTCTATTTCACACAAATTAAAGACGGCAGGCTCGAACTGGTCACGGCATGGGATTCTCAGCGATAGGAAGATCTTTTGAAAACCTGAGCATCAGACAGAAGGTCCTGTACAGCACCATCGTCATGTTTCTCCTGTTAGGGGCCTTGAGCAGTGTGGCTTACTGGTTCATTCTTGTTCCTACCTTTGTTGATCAGATCCAGCAGCATGGCAGACAGGTGGCCTACTCCCTCGTGGCCAGAAGTCGCTCCTATATTCTGACGGACAACCGCCCCGAACTCACGTTCATGCTCTTTCAAAAGAAGGGTATCGAGACAGATCTCTCCTATATTTTCATCACCGGTTCCGATAATAGAATTCTTGCCCACACATTTATCAATGCCATCCCCGACAAGGTTGCAGCGGCCCATACCTTAGGCCCGGACGCGAATGAGGGCATCAAACTCATCAACGTGGCCGGGAGGTCGGTTTATGACCAGGCCGTGGCTATTAAGGAGGGGCTCAAGACCATCGGTATTGTCCATATCGGAATGGATAAGAAACCGGTCGATGCCCTGACCACCCAGATCGGCCTGATCCTGTTATCTGTCATGATCGTCATTGTCATTCTGGCCGTGCTGCTGAGCAATCTGGTGGCAACCACCATATCCAGACCCCTGTCCAAACTGGTCAGGGCAATGAATGATCTGTGTGTAGGCGTTATTGAACGACTGCCCGAGCCCGTGTACTCCCGGAAATGCTGGGAGATCCTGAATTGTGATCGAACACAATGTCCGGCATATGGAAGAAGAGACTTGAACTGCTGGTTTGTGGATGGCACCCTCTGCCACGGCACTTCCATGAGCAGCGCTTCCGACAAACTGGGAAAGTGCTACCACTGCAGGGCCTACCGGAAGTTAACGAACAATGAAATCGCGCAGCTCTCCCGTTCATTCAACCAGTTTATCCTGACCCTTCAGCTCAAGACCCAGGAGATCAAGGCGTCTGAAGAGAAGTATCAACTCCTGTTCAATTACGATCCCAACCCCCTGTTTCTCATCGAAATGCGTGAGGGAAAGGTGCTGGACATGAATGATCCGGCCCTCTCCACGTATGGTTATGAAAAGGAAGCGCTTATCGGGACCTCCTTCCGGAGGCTTTTCCATAAAGAAGACGGCGTATCCTTCTGGAAGCGGGTCAGGGGAATGGAGGAATCCTATTTCTTCATGCCCATGGTACGAGCGGTCAGCAGAGAGGGCCGGTCCTTCATGGTGGAAGTACATGCCAGATCACCCCAATTTCAAAACTCGGGACTGCCCTTTCTGATCGTCAGCACAGTCGATATCACGGAGCGGATCGAACAGGAGTCTCAGCTGATTCAGGCAGGAAAGATGGCCATCCTGGGTGAAATGGCCACCGGCATCGCCCACGAATTGAACCAGCCTTTGAGCGTGATCCGGATGGGCGCTGATTTTTTTCTGAAGTTGATTTCAAGAGGCGGAAAGCTGCCTCGGGAGGCTATCGTTAAGGTGAGTCAAAACATCAATGCGCAGGTTGAAAGGGCCAGCAGCATCATCGATCACCTGCGGGATTTCGGCAGGCGGGCGCAGCCCATGTTGAAACCGGTGAGTGTTAATCAGCCGATAAGGGATGTGTTCAAGCTTCTGGGCGAGCAACTCAGATTGAGAGAGATCGTGGTGGATCTCGGGCTCGATGAGGGGATTCCCCTCATCATGGCGGATCATAACCGGCTGGAGCAGATTTTTCTGAACCTGGTGAGCAATGCGAGGGACGCCATGACTATGGAAGGAACCGGTCGAGAAAAGCGACTCACCATCAGGACATATACAAAAGGGGAGTATGTGATCGCGACGGTTACGGATACCGGAAAGGGGATGCCGAAAGAGGTGCTGGAAAAGATTTTCGAACCCTTCTTTACAACCAAGGAGATCGGTAAAGGGACCGGTCTGGGCCTGTCCATTACCTACAACCTGGTGACCAAGTTCAAAGGCAGCATCAAGGCAGCGTCGGAGCCGGGCGCCGGGAGCACATTTACGCTGAGTTTCCCCATCCGTTCAGAGGAGGAAAGCCATGAAAAAGGTTCTGTTGATTGATGACGAGCGGCCGCTCCTGGAGATGCTGGACATCTCTCTTCGCAGTGATGGATACACTGTTTTTACCGCTGAAAACGGAGCCGCGGGTCTGGAGATCTTCCAGAGGGAAAAACCGCCGCTGGTGGTCACGGACATCAAGATGCCCGGCATGAATGGCCTGGAGCTGTTGCGAAAAATCCGGGAATCGGGCCAGGAGGCCGAGGTCATCGTCATTACCGGACACGGAGACATGGATACGTCCATTGCCGCTCTGCAGTTGGGTGCTTCGGACTATATTACCAAGCCTGTCAGAGACGCGGCCCTGACCATCGCTCTGGACAGGGCCAGGGAGAAGTTGGCCATCTCCAGGCGACTGCGGGAATACACCCAGAACCTGGAACAGATGGTGGAAAGACGTACAGCAGAATTGAAGGCGGCCCAGCAGGAACTGCTTCGCAATGAACGGCTGACCACCATCGGGGAGACCGTGACCGGACTGGCACACTACATCAAGAACATCCTGAACGGGCTTCGCGGGGGGATGTACAAGATCAATTCCGGCGTGAACCGTGACGACAGACCCCTGCTCAAGGAGGGGTGGGACATGGCCAATCGTAACCTGGCAAAGATATCTCAGCTGGTCCTGGACCTTCTCAGTTATTCCAGGGGTCCGATGGCTCAATTCAAAGTGCACGACCCGGGTCCGATCGCTCTGGAAGTGGTGGAATCGCTGCAGCACCTGGCCGGTGAAAACAACATCCGGTTGCGCTGTGTGTTGGATGAGACTCCCGGACAGGCGGTCCTGGATCCGGACGGGATCCATCGGACCCTGCTCAACCTTGTCTCAAACGCGCTTGAGGCCTGCATGTATGATGCCAACCGGTCCAAGCAGTTTGAGGTGGTGGTGAGAACCTTCAGGGAGACGGACGAACAGGGCAAAGAGTTTCTGGTCCTGGAAGTGGCTGACAATGGGTCCGGCATGAGCGAAGAAGTGAGGGAAAATCTCTTTACCCGGTTTTTCAGCACCAAGGGGGACAAGGGCACCGGCATCGGTCTCCTGATTACCCAGAAGATCATCCAGGAGCACGGGGGCCGCATCGACGTGGCGTCCCGTGAGGGAGAAGGGACCTGTTTTCAGATCAGGCTCAACATGACGCCTCCCTGATCATAGCCAGGGCTCTCTGTGGACACGTCAGCCGTGCCGTGACTGCCAGGCGAAATATGAAAAAAGCGATCGATCCGGATGACTGCTACCGCTCTTCCTTTTCAAGGTGTAAATCTATCAGGACCAGAACATGCAGATAGACGCCTTTCAACCCGATATCCTCCATGGATAGCCTTATATTCGTGCCGTGCTTTACGTGAGGCGGGATGCTCAGGGAAAACTGCCTCTCCGATGTCACCCTTCCATAACCGGAACAGAGCGGGCAGAAAAAATTCTCCCATAACCCCATTCTGCTGCATCTCGGGCAGGGCTCAACCACAGGGACCGTGACAGGGAAGAGGCCGCCTTCGACAGCCTCCCCTGGGGAGAGAATCACCTCAAAGTAGAGATCCTTCGATATCACCCTGCTTTTATCAGTATCAAAGAATCCCGGCAGAAACCCCTCAAAGAAGTCATCGGCAAGCGAGGAAAACCATTTCTCCCTCTCGGCATAAAGAGTCCGCCGTGTTTTGATTGTTTCAGGACCTGTTGAAACGCGGGACCCCGATCCCTGTCCGGCTAATTGCTCATCATACATTTTCCGTCTGGCTTCATTGCTGAGCGTTTCATAGGCTTCTCTGATCTCCAGGAACCTCTCTGTGCTCTCTTTTGTCTGCGTGACATCCGGATGGTATTGTTTGATAACGGTTCTGTATGCCTTTTTGATCTTACTGAGATTGGCCCCTCTACCGACACCCAAGACGATGTAATAATCTTTCGGCATATCTTTCCTCCCGGTAATCAGACAATATAACCTGCTGAAAACGGTCACCTGAATGCTCGAATGAAGTTTTTCACTCTTTGTTTCCCCGTTTGTGGAAGAGATTCAGATAATGGCTGTTCCTCGGAACGGCATTGCAGCCGGGCCGTTAAATAAGGCTCAACACGGCTGCACGCCGTTCCGGGGAGACTGCTGTGGGTAGGTCAGTTTTTGACCACAATCTTGCGCGGTGTTGCCGCCTCGACCTTGGGAAGCCGCAGACGGAGGACGCCCTCCTTCAGCTCAGCATCGATCTTCGCCTGGTCAATAACCTGTGAAAGCGTGAACTGCCTGTAGTATTTTCCCGTCCGGTATTCCCGGATGATATCCACCTCGCCGTCCCTTTCGGGCGGCCTTGCGTCACCGTCTAAGGTGAGCACACTTTCTCGCAGATCGATGTTCAGATCGCCCGCTTTCACACCGGGCATATCGGCCAGCAGCGTGATATCTTTATCCGTTTCAAAGATGTCTACTGCCGGTGTAAATACCAGGCCCGCCTTCGTCTGCTCGGCAGGCGCCGTCACTTCCGCTTTCTCTTTTGGCTGAAGCGCTTTGCTTTCAGAATTCGTCATATCCGATCCCTCCTTTCCATTTCAGGATGTTTTGACCGCAATCTGCTTGGGCTTGGCCGCTTCCGCTTTGGGCAGGGTAACCTGTAATACACCGTCGGTACAGTCCGCTTCAACTTTGCCCGTGTCCACCTGGGCCGGCAGACTGACAATGCGGCTGAATCTTCCGGCTTCCCTCTCTCTTCGGTGATAGGTGGCTTTTTCATCTTCAGGGGCAATCTTCCGTTCACCGGCAATGGACAGGGCATCCCTCGTTACGGATATATCCAGATCGTCTCCCTTCAAACCGGGAAGCTCGGCACGTACGTAGAAATTTTCCTTATCCTCGGTGACGTTCATGAGAGGAAAGACGCCGGCTGCGGGTTCTTGCCATACCCCTCTGGACAGACCTTGAGAGAGCAGGTCCATCTGCCTTCTCATACGGTCCAGTTCCTCAAATGGACTTGTCCACTCCAACGTGGGCCAACGGGTCGTTCTTCGAAATAACATCATCCATCCCTCCTTTCATCCTATGCTTGTTGTTTGTTATGACTCTTGTTATGACGCAAAGGTCTCACAAACAGCTTGCTCACGTTCGGATCGAGCGGCCTTTAACGCCCTTGGACGCTGTCATCAAGAACCACCGATCCATGGGTTTTTGAAAAATAAATAATCTCAATTTTGACGCTGTCAAGGTCTTCCAGGATGGTTAGTGCGATTTTTTCATAGGCCGAGCGATTATCGTGCCGCGCATGCTGCCGTTCGCACGAGCGAGGGAAAGAGTATGCAGCCCTTAAAAAAGGCTCTCCATGGGCCTCCTGCCATGTTTTCGGATCGCTGAAGTGTCACGAGGGTTGAACTCTTGGAAACCATCGAAGGATCCCCGGATGAAACAGACCATTGCACATGAGCATATCACTTGCCGCCTGAACAAAGCCGGTTGCCGCAAAGAAGATTGCGGGGCTCAGCGCTATTATCCTGAACATTCATCTATGGGCATTCATGCACGCCGCTCATTGGAAGTTGGCCGTTACCGCCCTGTAGGGACAGACATCCACGCAGGAAAGGCAGACTACACACCTGTCCGGCTCATGGAAAACGACCCAGGTCTCCCGGTCGACATGGAGGGCGCCGGTGGGACACGCCGGGACACAGGCCGTGCAACTGACGCACCGTTCTTCGTCGTGCTGGATTTCTTCGGTCAGCGGCTCTATCTCGACACCGTTGGCCTCCAGGTAGTCGGCACCCCGGGAAAGCTGATCGCCGTCTCCGGTCAGTTCCACAACCATCCGTCCAACCTTGCCGGGATCGATGGATGCCCGGAGGATATTTACCATTAGCCCGCAATCTGTGATCAGGTGGAAGATGATCGGATCTTCTACCCTGCTGGGCGGGAAAGAAAGCACCACCTTTATTTTGTCCATGCCACGCCCTCCTTTTTTAACGCCGGCCCGGGCAGCGGTGACACCGCCTGTGTCAGGTAGAACCCGCCATCACGTATCAATGACTTCAAGCATCCGGCCACTTCTCTTGCCTTTGCATAACTGGAAAAACAGCCGGTCGGAACGCTTTTTCCGTTCACCTCAATGGCACCGCTCTTGAGTTGAGCATACGTGACTTCCCCCAGCCTGGGTTTACCCTCTCCGGTCGGGTAGAAAACGCTGTAATCAACGACCGGCGCTTTCAGGTCAGCATCCGTCACTGACACGAATTTCATCATTTCTTCGTCCAGGATCGGAATCGGAAGACCCACGGCCATACTGAGACTCACACCGTATCCGGTGAAGGATACGGCCCGAAGCCACCTGGGGTCCATTTTCTTCAGATTTCCGACCAGGGCCAGGGTCCCGGCCGCCGCGCAAGGCGTCCCGTTTTCAAGACGCGGAGAATCAGGATTGTGCTGTGTCCCGTTCCAGACAACATATCCCTCGGCGCCGCTTAAGAAAATGCGGGTTCCGATGCCGATGGTGCGGTACATAGGGTCATTCAGAAGGGGAGAAAGCTGACCCGCGCTGCAGTAGTTGGCATTTCCCAGTCCTGGTTTCAGCTTTCCCATGTAGGTGTAGATCGGTTTTTCAGAGAGATTCACCGCCACATTGTAGTTCTGATAGCAATTCCTGGGGTTGAAAAGGAAAGCCTCATTCATATCCTCAAGACCGATCATCTGCTCCCGCCTCTTCTTAGGATAGCAATCGGTCCCGTAACCACCGGCACGCAACAGAACCTTTTTTCCCTGGGCCAGTTCTTCTATGACGTGGGCGCCACCGTATCGGAATCGCCCCGGGCGGCCGTTTGTATTGCGCGGATCATTCTCCGGGATCGCGGTTGCCCCAATATAGATATCCGCGGCAGCCAGTCCGGCATATGCCGGAACACCGTTCAGGGTTGCCCATCCGCCCCCCAGTTTCATCTTTTCCTTCTCCTGCCTGATGTTCATAAACGCTCCGGAAGAACACATGGGGCTGAAGGTCCCGGTTGTTACCACATCTACCTCACGTGCCGCCTTCCGAACACCTTTTTGCCGGACAACATCGATAATTTCCTCAGCGGTAAACACGACCACGGACCCTGATCGGATCTTTTCATTTATCTCAGAGATCGTCCTTTTCATATGTTTTCTCCTTTTCCTGGAAATGACCGCATCGGCTGAAAAACGGATGCATCAAGGCGCCTCCACGATACGCATCGAATTGCCGCAGCGGATCCTTCCTCCTATGACCACCCTTCCAAAGACCCCTTCCCGTGGCATGATACAGTCTCCGGCCTGATGATAGACAGCACACCTGTTATGGCATTTTTTTCCTTTCTGGGTGATCTCCACCAGCGCCGAGTCGCCGATGCTGATCCGGGTCCCTACCGGAAGGCCGTCCCAGTCAACCCCCATAGTGGCGATATTTTCTGCAAAGCTTCCAAAGACGACGTCGAGTCCCCTATCGCGGGCAGAGGCGATGCTTTCTGCCGCAAGAAAGCTGACCTGCCTGTGCCACTGACCCGCATGGGCGTCACCCTCAATTCCGTAGTCTCTGAGAAGTGTCGCTTCCTGTACCATTGCCTTGGGGGTCCCTTTTTCCTTACTGATGGCAATAGAGGCAATCTTCATTTCAAAACCTGAACCATATTCCATCTTCGCTATGCCGTGATTTTGTCGGTACGCAAGCCTTCTTCACTCCAGATGACGATGTTTTTTCCCGAACCCGAAACAGAGGTCGCCTTTCCCGATCCGTCTTTATTTAAAGCAACATTTCGTCATTTGAAAATACGGCAAGGGACCTATGGGCCGAACCGGCTGCGATCGATCGTATCAAAAGTCTGAAGGATTACAATTTAACGAATTTATACACGGTTACTCCTTTCAAGGATGCTTGCCAGCGTAGATGCATTGAGTTTGTCGTGCATGGCCTTGGCGGCCTCTTTCCAGATACTGCGGGTCATGCAGCTGCCGGTTCTTTCGCACGCATCGGGATTTTCGATGCAACGGGTCAGCTCAATCCCACCCTCCAGGACCCTGACAATCTCCCCCACGGTAATTTTGTCAGGAGATTTCGCCAGCATATGTCCTCCCCTCGGACCCCGGACACTCTCAATCAGCTGTGCCTTCTTGAGCGGGATGATCAACTGCTCCAGATATTTCACGGATATGTCCTCGCGGATTGCAATATGTCCAATCTGTACAGGGCCTTCATGGTAATGTTTTGCGAGATCAAGCATCATGCGGGTACCATACCGGCTTTTCGTGGATAATTTCATGTCCCCATCTCCCTCTTCATCAGCATAAAGAACGAACTGACGTTCATTGGGTCAGTTGGCAAGGAGCCATTTCCGTCAATTCGGAAGCCGTCAACAACCATTTGTTATTAATCCATTATCGAGTATCCGGAATCCTTGATCCACCAGCAGCTTTATGGCGCCGCAGGCGCTGAGGGTCAGGGCGCGCCAACTGTTCATGGGAATTCATCACATATACGTGATCTGGAAATTATATACCATTTTATTCTATACACATTTAGTATAATATAGCCGCCTATCACTTTCTGTCAAGGAAAATTCACGACATGTTTCATCGAAAGCAGTGACGCGCCTTATCATGGCTCCCTTAATCGCCTTTCATAACGAAAAATGACCATCCACCTTGATTCCATCAAGCGAGTTACCCCCAAATGAAAGGGCTTTTTTGGGAATACAGCCTGTTTGGGTTGCAGGCACAGCGATTCTCTGATAAATTATAACATTTGAGTCATCTGAAAATACGGCAGGAGGCCCAAGGGCCCGACCCCCTGCGATCGACAGTCCATGATGAACATTACAGGCGGGGAGCCAGGCGTTTTTGTGAAAACATGCGTATTGAAATGGAGACAGCCGAAGGAGGTGGGTCGCGATGATGCATAAGATGACAAACCGGGTAAAGGAACTGGCGGAGTGCCTCGGTGCAGCCGTTGTGGGAATCGCCACAAGGGAAACCCTGGAGGGAGGTCCTCCTTCTGTTGATTTGACGTATGTACTCCCGGGAGCGACATCCGCAGTCAGTTTCCTGGTTCCGCTTGATCAGGCTTATGTTGAACCCTACCTGAAAAAGGAAAATCGACGCTCATATGAGCTGAACAATCTGCGAACCAATACCCTGGTGAGCGGTATTTCATTTGAGATAGCCAGTTATCTGAACCAGAAGGGTTATCCCTCTGAAGCGCAGGCAGCGAATACGGTCTATCGAACCGATACGCCCAATGGCCCCCATGATGAGAAACCGCCTGTATCGCATCGTTATCTTGCAGTGAGGTCCGGTATCGGTCATTTCGGACTCTCGGGAAACGTCATCACAAGAGATTTTGGAGCAGCCCTCATCCTGGGATCGGTGGTAACGACTGCAAATTTGATTCCTACGGAGCCGTTGCCGCCGCAGGACAATTATTGTGACGCATGCCGCTTGTGTATGGCATCCTGTGCTTCCGGATACATGTCTCCCGATGACATCACCACCGTGCGCATGGGAGGGTATGAATTCAGCTATTCCAGGCGCCTTCATCACAATCGGTGCGATTACGTCTGCGGCGGCTTTACCGGTCTTCATCAATCCGGCAAATGGTCGACCTGGTCGCCGGGGAGGTTCCCCATCCCGGACAAAGACGAGGATTTCCTGCCCGCAATGATACAGGCTGCACCGGCCTATAAAAAGCGACCGAAAACTGAGGGTGGTTTCTTTCATTTCCTGATGCCGGGAAACAGAATAACCTTCACGTGCAATAACTGCTCGCTGGTGTGTCATCCGGATAAGGAAACCAGAAAACGTCGTTACGAGATGTTGACCCGGAGCGGGGTGGTGGTTCAGCGTTCTGATGGAACATTGGAAGCGGTTTCCCCTGAAGAGGCGAGTCACCGAATGGCAAACATGCCGCCTGAGCGTCGGGAACTATACGAAATATCATAAGACAAGCGACGATCGGCTGTCCGGGTACGCTACTGTCTGGCAGCGCTTCAGTCGCTTCCGGGGCGCCTGGCCATCCGGTCCAGGATAAGGACCGCCAGAAATCCTGCGGCCATTAGACCAAGGGCTGCAAAGACCTCCTCATTGAACTGAGCGGGCAGCGTGTTGACCTGGACCAGCGGAACCCTGTTGCCTTGACTGTCCAGGATGCTGTCAACGGTTTCCTTCCAGGGCCAGACCTTTCGCAGGGAGCCTAACATGAGTCCGGTCAGAAAGGCCACCATCAGATCGTGATATCGGTGGAGAAGCCATCCCAGCAGGCGGGAGAAGACCGCAATACCCACGCAGGCTCCGGCCGCCACAATAAAGAGGATGAGAAAATCCCTCTCGTTGACCGCCTCGAGGATATATTGATACTTGCCCATAAGGACCAGAATAAAGGATCCGGAGATGCCGGGAAGGATCATGGCGCAGATGGCGACGGCGCCGGAAACGAAAAGGAACCAGAGGTCGTTGGGGGTCGTTCCAGGTACCAGGCCTACCAGGAGATAGATCCCTATCAGGCCGCTCATCAGCGTGACCCACGTGATGGGCTGCCATGCCTTGACGCGCCGGCTGACAGTCAGGACCGACGCGAGGATGAGCCCCAGGAAGAAGGACCAGATCAGCACGGGTGTGTTGTGGAGCAGCCATGCGAGGAGCCTCGCGAGGGTAAATATGGCCGTGAGAATCCCCGCGCCCAGGGCAAGGAGAAATTTCCATGATATGCTGTTAAAAAAGGCCCCTGCTTTAAAAGTCAGCAAGAGCTTCAGGCTTCTGAGGTCAAACGACCTGATTGCCTCGATGAGTTCCTCGTAGATGCCGAGGATGAAGGCCATGGTTCCACCGGAAACACCGGGCACCACATCGGCGGCTCCCATGCAGAAGCCTTTGACCGCCAGAACGACATAATCAAAGGAAGATCGCTTATGACGGGTTGCCGTCACCACTGTCTCCACGCAAACACAACGGTCAGTATGCCGATCGCCCAGCAATAGGGGGCAAAATAATAAAAATGACCCTTTCGGATCATCCCCATAAGGATTTTTAAGGCCAGAAATCCTGTCAGGCCGGCAGACAGGAATCCCGCAAAGAGAGGGACGGGCCCCACCCTCGTTATGGCCGTCATGTCCAACTGGAGGACAAGCGCCCCGATAATCGCGGGTATGGACAGGATAAAAGAGAAGCGGCCTGCCAGGTCTCTGTTCAAGCCCAGGAACAGGCCGCAGACGATGGTAGCGCCTGAGCGGCTGATCCCGGGCATGATGGCCAGACCCTGGGCCGTGCCGATCGCCAGGGCGATGATCGGACTCACCTGGTCCAGCTTTCCGCGGGCCCGGGAAATAAGCCGTGTAGATCCCACAATGAGGCCTGTGATTATGAGCATCACGCCGACGGTTGTTGCCGACCCGAAGAGCCTTTCCAGCGGTTCCCTCAAGATGACGCCGATAAGGGCGGTCGGAATCGATCCGATCACCACCATCAGCGCAAGCATGGCATGGGGACCCGGGCCGGGCCGGCGCCCTTTTCCGTTTGATATAAGCCGCCAGGTTTCCCGGACCATTTGCCGGAGGTCCGATCGGAAGTAGATGCATACTGCGATAAGGGTCCCAAAGTGCAGTGAAGTGTCCAGCAGGAGTTCGGGCTCCCTGAACCCGAGCAGGTTCTTGCATACCACCAGGTGCCCTGAACTGCTGACCGGCAGAAATTCGGTCAGGCCCTGAATGATTCCCAGGAGTAGGGTTTCAACCGTCGTCATAAAGCGGTCGTCCTCTGTGTAACCGCTAACAGATGCCGCCAGTTAGATGCCTGGAAATTCATAAGGTCGCTCAAGTTCATATCTCCTCCCAGTTCCGGTCAGGCATAGAAGCCCGTTCTCTCCGGATGCGAACGGGCTTTGCCATGCGAGTCCGAAATGCTCACCGGTCCGGCATGAAATCCCTGATAGGGCCTTCAAGCGCCTCGACGGTTCCGTATCCCATATCGATTGTCCGGTTAATGTTTGTTTTGTCCCGTGTAATGAATTTAACCGGAGGCATCCTTTCCGGGGAAATGACGCATGCCCTGGGCGGTTTTTGCCGGGCCAGGGTTTCAAGAAAAGAGACCTCGTCTGCATAGGCCTGGGCAGCCTCAAACAGCCTCTCCATCATCCAGTCGTACTTTCTGAAGTACCGCCAGAAAAGCGTTCGTTCCAACAGGGTCGGGGGATCGCTCTCACAATCAAGGGGCCTTGAAAGGATTGCCACGACCCTGTCCGAGGTCTTTTTGAGCATGGTCCTGACCGGAAGCGGGTGCACCGTGCCGCCGTCTACATAGTCCTCGACGCCGAAAGCGACAGCACCCGGATAGCACCCCGGCACTGCCAGACACGCTTTGAGCATGGTATAGATGTCCCCGATCCCCGGCCTCAGAAACGTCAGCCTGCCGTGTGGCACCCGTGTTGCCGCAAAGTGGCATTCCATCGGGTTGGCCAGTAATGCATGGAGGTCCAACGGGTATTTCTCTTTGAAGACCTCGTACACCAGATAGTCTATGTTGAGGACCGGTCTCTTGACAGAGGGCGCCAGGGAGGCGCCGGGGATGTTTTTGTAGCAGACCAGTTTGGGCGTGCTGAGTTCGTGACGCCATACGTTTTCCATGGCCTCACGCTGACCCGATGCAAAATACGCCAGGGTAGGGACGCTGGCAGAAACCGCTACAGCCGCATCAAAACCGGTAAGGCGTTTGTCCATCAGGGCCATGACCGCGCCTGCGACAAAACCGGCCCGCATCCCGCCCCCTTCCAGCGCCAGCAGCAACATGATCACACTCCCTGCACATTATATCGTTGCATTGTTGAACAGACCGCCTGTTACGGATCCGACGAAGCGCCCGTTGTCCTGGAAACCGGGTCACCGTCCTGATCCGCAGCAGGCCCGGGGCTTGAGAGTATCCGCAGCACCGGGCCGGTCGGGATTCAGCCCTGCTGCCTCGGGGCTTTATCGATGGGGCACTCTTTACCTGTCACCCATCAGAACCAGCGTCTTCCCTGAAAGTCCCGCCTGTACAGGGTCATTTTTCATTGAGGATTCAGGTAAAGTTCGGGGCAGATCAAGGGTGCGGAGAGACAATGGACCCGCCTCACGGGTCGGTTCGGGGAACCCCGTTTCAAAAAGCTCTGCCGCATAGTTCAGCACCCCGGGCGCCATTGTCAGGAGGATTCCTGTCTCCGGAAATGATGGTCCGAACAGGCCGAACCACGCGATCAGCACCTGTTTGAGATGACGCTCCTCAATAGAGGGACGGCTTTCCGGGAGGTAAAGATCGTCAAAGTAGCCCTGTGAAGGATCCGTTTCCCCGAGTGCCCCTGCGAGGGGAGAGTTTGCCGCTTTCACGCGAAGCAGCATCTCATCAGCAGACATCCGATCCTCTTCCAGTTCCCGTTCCAGATGAAGGATGAGATGCCACTTGAGCGCATTGTCGTGAGCCGATTCCCGGATCTCCCCACCGGTCTGACGGAGGGACTGCCTGATCTCCCATGTCGTATCCTCTTCCCGTCTTGCGAGAAAAGGTGTATACCCCGGGTTCCGGGCCATCCAGAGCCGGTACTCAGCAAGGAGTTTTTTGAAATCCCCGGGAGGTTTCAGGTCTTCGGGGGGATGGACGACGGTGATACGACTGTCATGGCATTCTGCGCCTGCAGCCGACTCCATGTACCAGGGTTGACAAACGGTTACGGCGTCGAAAGAAGAAAGGATGGCGTCCCCGGCGGCCCCGGGCAGATACGAATGGGGAAATAGAACGATCGGTCGGTTTCTCATCATTTCGTATCTAAAGCCCCTGCTCCCGGTACTGCCGGGCCAATTCGGCGTATTCCTTGTATCCTTCCTGCACCCACCAGAGCTGCTGTTCTGTGGGGTGGCCCTTGATCCTGCCCGGAATGCCCACCACAAAGGAATTGTCCGGGACTTTCATTCCCTGAGAGACCAGACAGCCCGCCCCGATAATGCACGTGTCGCCGATTTCAGCGTTGTGAAGGATGGTTGCGTTCATGCCGATAAGGACGCTGCTTCCGATTTTGCGGCAATTCAGGACAGCGCCGTGACCGATAAGCACCCGGTCGCCGATATCAACGTCACCTCGTGCCGAGGAGGGGGCGCCGGAATGGATCACGCAGTTGTCTTCCACAGAGGTATTGCACCCGATGGATATCCTGCCAAAGTCGCCCCGGATGACAGCGCCCGGGAAGACGTTTGAGTTCTCGCCGATTATAACATCGCCCACGATATAGGCGGCTTCGCTGACAAAGGCCGATCCAGCTATCCGGGGCGTGTTTCCATTAAGACCCTTTATCATTGTTTATGACCTCGCACTTTTTGGGCAGTATACGCCGTACAGGGTCTGTCGTCAAGACTGCAGACGGGCGGCTTTGGGGCATTCCGGATTCAGCTCGGAACTCCTTGCGTCATGGGTGGTTTTCTGGTAGGTACTCCCTGAGACCCTGAGCCTGTATTCTTGAAGAGGGGGCTTTCAACGTCGCATAACGCCACGGCTTGAAATCAGGGGACCTTTTGAGGCGCTGTGCCCCGCTGTAAGGCGGGAAACCCTGAAACACCTGTATGGTGAAGAACCGCAATGTCCGGCATAACGGAAATACTCCTGATTGTTGCGATCCTTCTGGGCATTTTCATGCTTCCCCGGCTAATGGCCAGGAAGCCTGCGCAGGCTGATCAGACCCGCGTTGAGGGTACCCCGCTTACCGGACGGATGCGGTTTGCCATCCTGGCATCGCTGTTATGGCCGGTCCTTGTAGCGTTCTTCCTCAGGCCATGGAACAGTCACTGGTTTGCCTTTTTTTATATTGCTGTGGGTCCCGTGGCCCTGATCTGGGGGATTTACTGGGTATGTTCAGGTTTCAGGAAAGAAGGGAAGTAAGGGATTCATGCTGACCGGGTGGCGGGAATGATACAGATCACAGACCGTATCGCCATTGACGAAAGCGAGATCCAGGAGGATTTCATCCGGGCGTCGGGCCCCGGGGGGCAGAACGTCAATAAGGTTGCCACGGCCGTTCAACTTCGCTTTGATGCGGGGAGTTCCCCTTCGATCCCACCCGATGTCCGGATGCGGCTCGCTGTTTTGGCCGGGAAACGGATGACAGATGCCGGGGTCCTGATCATCCATGCCAGACGGTTTCGGACCCAGGAACAGAATCGTCAGGACGCCATAAAGCGGTTGAAACGCCTGGTTCGTGAGGCGGCGCAGCCGCCGAAACCCCGTCGTAAAACCGTGCCGACCCCTGCGTCCAGGGAGCGCCGGATGGAATCCAAACGCCGTCGGGCCCAGACCAAAAAGACACGCCGGGATATTCCGAAACCCGAAGCGTAGGAACCCTTCATACAGCGTAAGAAATATCGGCCAGTGCGCGGGAGAGGCGATCGCACCCGTCCTGGATTTCTTCGCCGGTTACGGTCAACGGGGGCGCTATCCTGACGACATTCCCGCCAAGCCCGCCTTTTCCCACGAGGAGGCCGTGCTTCCGGGCGGCATTGATAAGACCGATGGTCCGGATCGGGTCCGGCAAATGGTCCGGTCCCGGTTCGACGATCTCCATGGCCTGCATGAGGCCCATCCCACGGGTATCCCCTATAAAGCTGTGTTTTTTCCGGAAACCGTCCAGGCGGTTTCGAAGAAGCCGGCCTTGAATATCGGCATTCTCCGGCAGCCGATGCTTTTCGATATACTCGATGGTGGCAAGGGCGGCCATCATGGTTACCGGGTTCCCCCCGAAGGTGGCAAAGGTATGCCCGTCCACGGCATCGGCGATTTCAGGTATGGCAATCGTGCAGCCGATGGGCGATCCATTGGCCGTCCCCTTGGCAAAGGTCATGATATCGGGCGTCACGCCCCAGTGTTCAATGCCGCAGAAGTATTTGCCGGTCCGGCCCCATCCGGTCTGAACCTCGTCACAGATGAAAACGCCCCCTGCCTCCCGTACAACAGGAAGGATCCTTTTGAAATAGTTTCCCGGCATCACGATGAATCCTCCCACACCCTGTATGGGCTCGGCCATGAATGCTGCGATTTTGCCGTTGGTCGTGGTTGCCAGGGTCTCTTCCAGATCCTGCACGCACAGATCGATTAGGCGTTTTTCATCCAGTCCCAAGGGCGCCCGGTAACGATACGGACTGCGCACATGCCGGATGTGGCTGTCAAAGACCCCTCCCAATCGCCATTCCCCGTGACCGGTGAGACTCATGGTCGTCATGGTGCGGCCGGCATAGGCGTGCCTGAGGGTAATTACATCACGATTGCCGGTGTACATCCTGGCTGCCATGACGGCGGTCTCATTGGCCTCGCTGCCGCTGTTGGTGAAGAGGCACTTCTGAAGTCTTCCCGGCGTCAGATCTGCGATTTTCCGGGCGACCCGGACCATCACCTCATTGATATAGAGTGTCGATGTATGCTGGACCTTTGTCATCTGTTCGACAGTCCGCCGGGTCACTTCTTCGTTACAGTGGCCGACCGATATCGTCAGAACGCCGCCGAAAAAATCCAGATAACGGTTGCCTTCAATGTCCCAGATAGAACTGCCCCTGGCGCGGTCAACGATCAGGGGGTGTTCGTCGTAAAGCGGGCTGATTGCAGGGAAGAGGTGGTCCTTATAGTCTTTCAGAATCGTATTGTTGATGTCCGATTGCTTCATGGCGCTTTCTCCGGATTGGGGTGAAACACTTGATAATCATTCCACCAGCGTCAGGGTTGACCCTTGAATGCCTTGCGGATCACCTTGAAGCGGCCTGTTTCAAGGTTCAGGTCGTGTATGTTGAAATTGGTGCGCATATGGATCCCTTCATCGCGTACCGCAGAATCGATCGAAGCGGATCCATCATCCGGGCTTTCAAACCCATGAAAGACACCCGCCGGCCTGACCGGCATTGCCGGCCCGCCACGGACAAACGCGCCGTTTCTGAGAATCGTGTCAGACGATTAGACCCTTCCAGGTTTTCTGTCACAAAAAGCAAGAAAATCTCTTTGCGCCTTGGCGTCTTTGCGCGAGTCCCGCCTATAATTGTGCCAAATGGCGGGATTGGTTGCGGCTGTCCGCATTAGACCAGTTGACGATACAGCTCCGGCCGCCTGTCCAGAAAGAGGTGATTCCTGGGCGTGATTCTCTTTTCCCTGGCCGAATCAAGATGGATCTCCTGGATGCGAATCTCTTCTCCGGTCTCTGATCCCTGTATCACAACGTCTCCCGCAGGGTCTACAATGATGGAGCGACCTGTAAAGCGAAGTTCTCGCTCCGTACCGACCCGGTTGGCGGTGACGATAAAGACACGGTTGGTCACGGCATGGGCAGGGATTGCCTTCTGGGCCAAACCCGGCAGCACCAGGTTGGATGGATGGCAGATGATGTCAGCGCCTTTCAGGGCAAGTATCCGCCAGACCTCTGGAAAGATCCAGTCAAAACAGATAAGCATTCCGACCCGGAAATCCCCCGTGTCAAAAACCGGAAGGCCCTGGTCGCCGGGTTGAAAATAGTCTTTTTCATTCATAAAGAGGTGGCACTTGCGATACTTCCCCACATAACCCTCGGGACCGACGAGCACGGCCGAATTGTAGAGATGGTTCCCGCTTCGTTCATTGAATCCGGATACGACAAAGCGACCGGCGTCCCTGCACTTGACGGTCAGATATTCGATGAAACGGCTCTGACCGACTTCTTCAGAGGTGCTCCAGGCCTGATCACGGTCCGTGAAGTTGTATCCCGAGTTGCAGAGTTCGGGAAGGACAATCAGATCGGCCTCTTCTGAAAGGTCCAGCAGCGGGTTGAGCCTCTCCATTGTGGTGTCTGCGTCCCCCAGGATGGGGGAAAACTGTATGAAGCCGATCTTCAATCTCGCCTCCCCGGATGGCCGGTTTTCGTCCCGTCTCATTTTCAGGAGAAACCGACTCCTTTAGAAAGTGCTTTTTTACGCCTGGCGGCCTTCTTTCACTTGCCATTCCCCTGGCAATTTGCTCAAATCGCGATTATTGTCTAAATTGAACACAAACTCAATATCTAATTGACCGCCGAAACTTTAATCCATCGTCGATCACGGTTTTTATGAAGAAGTCCATCTCATTTTTTGCCGTAGTGCCAAGCGGCGTGGAGTCCCTGCTGGTGGACGAACTCAAGGGGCTTGGCGCCGTGGGCGTGAGCGCCTCACGGTCGGGCGCCTTTTTCCAGGGAGAACTGGCAACAGGGTATCGGGCCTGCCTGTGGCTGCGCACAGCCAACAGGGTGCTTTTGCCCCTTTCCCGTTTCCGGGCCGAAACACCGGATGCCCTCTACCAGGGGGTGCAGCAGATCCGCTGGGAACGGCATATGGAACCGGAGGGCTCTTTCGCCGTTGATTTCACCTCATCCCGTTCCCGTATCCATCATTCCCGCTACGGCGCGTTGAAGGTGAAAGACGCTGTGGTGGACCAGTTCCGGGAGGGATTTGGAACGAGACCCTCGGTGAATCTCCTGAGGCCCGATATTCGGCTGAATGTCTATCTGGTGAAGGATGAGGCAACCCTCAGCCTGGATCTCTCCGGAGAAAGCCTTCACAAAAGGGGATACCGGGGAGATGCGGGTTCCGCACCGCTCAAGGAGAACCTGGCGGCCGCGATCCTTCTGCGTGCCGGGTGGCCGGAAATCTCCGAAAGGGGAGGGGGACTGATGGACCCGATGACAGGCTCCGGGACCCTGCCCATCGAGGCGGCCCTGATGGCTGCCGGTATTGCCCCCGGCCTTTTGAGGACATACTACGGCTTTTTGAAATGGAAGGGGCACAGGCCCGAGATCTGGGAAAGGCTGCTGGATGAGGCCAGGGGAAGAAGGGCCGCGGGACTCAGGAGGCTTCCCCCCATCGTGGGGTACGATGCCGATCCCGGGGCCGTCCGAAACGCTCTCGTTAATCTGGAGAGGGCCGGATTAAGGGGCGCCGTTCATGTCGAAAAAAGGGAGCTTGCTGATTTGGTTCCGCACCCCGGGATGAAAGGGCCGCCGGGGCTCGTGGTCATCAATCCGCCTTACGGGGAGCGGCTTGGCGAGATGTGTGAACTGAGATCACTCTATGCAGACCTGGGGATGCGTCTTAAAAACCATTTTAACGGCTGGAGGGTGAGCCTGTTTACAGGGAATGCGGAACTGGGAAAAGAGATGGGCCTGAGGGCGGAGAAGAAGTATTCCCTTTACAACGGGCCGATCGCATGCAAACTCTTGAATTTCCGGATCGGGCCGGAGTGGGTTAGGAAGAGGCAACAGGGACCAATCATCAGCTCCACGCCCGCAAATGGCCGGCCATGCCTGGACCCGGGCGCTCTGATGTTCGCCAATCGGTTGCGAAAAAATCTGAAACGGCTGCGAAGGCAGTTCAAAAAGGAAAACGTAACCTGCTTCAGGGTGTATGATCAGGATCTCCCCGAATATGCGGTTGCCGTTGACATCTACGGAAAATGGGTCCATGTCCAGGAATACAGGGCCCCGGAGTCGGTGGACCCCGAGAAAGCCGAAGCCCGTCTCAGGCAGGTGCTGATCGGGATCGGAGAAGTCTTAGGGGTCCCTGGGAAACATATTTTCCTGAAAGTGCGACGTCGTCAGAAAGGCAGGGCCCAGTATATGAAACAGGAAAACAAGCGGGTCCTGCATGAAGTTGATGAAAATCATTGCAGATTTCTGGTCAATTTTACGGACTATATCGATACCGGTCTTTTTCTGGATCAGCGGATAACCCGCAACCTGATTGGAAAACTGGCAGGGGGGAAGCAATTCCTCAACCTTTTCTGTTATACCGGGACGGCCACCGTGGCTGCGGCCCGGGGAGGCGCTCGCTCGACGACATCGGTAGATGCCTCCAGGGTTTATCTGGACTGGGCAAGACAGAATCTGGCATTGAACGGCTTTGACCGGGACCGACATTTTTTTTATCAGGCAGACGTCCTGAACTGGCTCAGGGATGAAAGCCGTTCCTATGATCTTGTGTTGATGGATCCGCCGACCTTTTCAAATTCAAAACGATTCAGAAACATCCTCGATATCCAGAGAGATCATGTGAACCTGATCCGATCTGCTGCAAAGGTCCTGAAGCGGGATGGGATCCTCCTCTTTTCCTGCAATTTCCGAAAGTTCAAAATGGATATCGAGGCCTTGGAGGGATTTGGGCTGGAAGACCTTTCAAGGATCACACTCCCGCCGGATTTCGAAAGAAGGCCCCAGATCCACCATTGCTGGAAGATTACACGACAGAAGATATGAATTTATGTCTTCCAGGCGCATAAATCCTTGACAGGATTTAGCATATGAAATATCCTTAATAAGATGTGAAAAAGAGGAACCGGCTGCTTGAAGGGACCTCCGGCGTACAGGGCCTCTGAGCAGCGTGGATTCAGTGAAGATAGACCCCCCGCGTCGTATGGAATCTCTTTTAAAGGCATGACAAGACGATTCAGTAGCGAGGGTGTGGGCATACACCCGGCATCTGGTCGTTTCCTGACTGTTTGGGGATGTTGAGATGTGGCATTGAGGGAAGGATGCGTTCTTTCACGTAAACATTTCAAGAGAAGGAGGGAGTAATATGAACAAGGGGGAGTTAGTCAATGAGGTGGCCAAAGTTGTCAGCACCAAGAAGGAAGCCCAGGCAGCTGTGGATTGCGTTTTTTCGAGCATCGCCAACGCGCTGAAGAAGAAACAGAAGGTGACCCTGATCGGGTTCGGCACCTTCAAGGTGGACAAACGGAAGGCACGAAAGGGAGTCAATCCTCAGACCAGAGAGACCATCAAGATCAAGGCAAAGAGGGTTCCCAAATTCATACCGGGTAAGGCGCTGAAAGATGCGGTATAGCGCGGCCTGTTGATACTGGACAGCACATAAGACCCTCATTGGGAACGAGCCTTTCCGGTGAGGGTATTTTTTTGTCAAGGAGAGGTATTATGAAAATAGCGGTGAGCGGCAAGGGGGGCGTTGGGAAGACGACCTTTGCCTCTTTTCTGATCAGGGCTCTGGCAAACGAGGGGAAGAAGGTTCTGGCTATTGACGCCGACCCTGACGCCAATCTGGCCCAGGCCCTCGGGGTAAAGAACAGTGACGAGATCGTTCCCATTTCCCAGATGAAGGAGTTGATCGAGGAGCGGACAGAGGCAAAGACAGGAAGCATGGGATCTTTTTTCAAACTGAATCCCAGGGTCAGCGACCTGCCCGAGAAGCTCTCCATCGAGGTGGACGGCGTCAAGGTCATGGTCATGGGCGGTGTAAAGAAAGGGGGCGCCGGATGCATCTGCCCGGAAAGCACCCTTCTCAAGAGGCTCGTGGGTCATATCATCCTGGCCAGCGACGAGGCCGTTGTGCTGGATATGGAGGCGGGTCTCGAGCACCTGGGGAGGGGGACGGCCATGAATGTGGACAGGCTGGTGGTCGTGGTGGAGCCCGGCAGGCGGAGTATCGAGACAGCCCAGCAGGTGCGCAGACTGGCCGGGGATATCGGCATCAAAAAGCTGAGTTTTGTGGGGAACAAGATCCGATCGGAACAGGATAAGGCGTTTCTTGTCAAGGAAATGCCCGACTTTGAATTTCTGGGTTTCATGCCGTATCGGAGTGAGATCATTGAGGCGGATCTGGATGGTCGGCCCCCTTATGAAAGGGACAGCGAAACGCTGGAGATCGTCAAGGGGATGCTGGACCGGATCAGGGATTGAGAACAAGTTTCACTCAGACGGCTTACGCCGTAACAGGAGGAGAATGGAAGATGGGGAAGAGAATTCATAATTTCAATGCAGGACCTGCCGCGCTGCCGTTGCCGGTACTGGAAGAATTTCAGTCGGAGCTTCTCGACTACAAGGGTTCAGGGATGTCCATCCTGGAGGTGAGCCACCGTTCCAAGTGGTTCGACGATGTGATCAACGAGGCTGTCGCGAGGACCAAAAGGCTACTCGGCCTGGGTGACGCATTTGAGGTCCTCTTTATCCAGGGAGGCGCCAGTCTCCAGTTCTGCATGATACCCATGAACCTTTCCATAGAGGGCAGGCCGGTGGATTATATCAACACGGGTACCTGGGCGACCAAGGCGATCAAGGAAGCCAAGATCCAGGGGAAGGATGTCCGTGTGATTGCCTCCTCCGAAGACAAGGGCTTTTCCTATATACCCGGAGGATTCACCGTGAACCCGGATGCTGCATATCTCCACTTCACCTCAAACAACACCATCAAGGGAACCCAGTGGTCCCAGTTTCCGGAGGCGGGCGGCGTACCCCTTGTGTGCGACATGTCTTCCGATATCATGAGCCGGCCGTTTGATGTCCGGCCCTTCGGATTGATCTATGCAGGGGCACAGAAAAACATCGGGCCGGCGGGCTCAGCCGTGGTGATCATTCGGAAGGATATGCTGGATCGAACACCCGACACCCTCCCCACCATACTCAAATACACGACGTTCGCCGAGAAGAATTCCATGTTCAACACGCCCTCCTGTGTGGTGGTCTATACGATCAATCTGGTCCTTAAATGGCTCGAAGAGACCATCGGAGGTCTCGAAAAGATGGAACAGATCAACCGGGAAAAGGGGGCAATGATCTATGGTTTCATCGACCGGTCATCTTTCTATAAGGGCACTGCGGACAAAGACAGCCGTTCTCTGATGAATGTCACCTTCCGGCTTCCGGGCGAGGACCTGGAGAAACGGTTCATCGCCGAGGCCCTTCAAGAGGGCCTGGGCGGACTGAAGGGACACCGTTCGGTGGGGGGATGCCGGGCATCCATCTACAATGCTACGGGCCCTGACGGGGTGAAGGCACTGGTGGATTTCATGGCGGAATTCGAGAGAAAGGAAGGATAGCAGGAAAGAAGCGAGGTGAAAGAAGTTGAAACGGACAAGGATCGCAGACGTGCTCCGATCGGAACAGGTTGGGGAACGCTTTACCGTGACGGGCTGGGTCAGGACACGGAGGGACTCCAAGGGCGGTTTTTCTTTTGTGGAAGTCAATGACGGATCGTGCCTCTCCGGGTTGCAGATTATCGCGGACCGGGAACTGGACAACTATGAGAGTGAGATCGTCAGACTGCAGACCGGTTGCGCGATCCAGGCCGTGGGCGTTTTGACCGAGTCGCCCGGCAAGGGCCAGAAGGTGGAGTTGAAGGCTGAATCGATCCGGGTCCTGGGATGGGCCGATCCGGAAGTTTATCCCCTTCAGAAAAAGCGCCACTCCTTTGAGTTCCTTCGCGCCATCGCCCACCTGAGACCGCGGACCAATACCTTTGGCGCTGTAGCCCGGATACGCAACGCCATGGCCCATGCCATTCACACCTTTTTTCAGGAAAGGGGTTTTATCTATCTTCATACCCCTATTATTACAGGGAGCGACTGCGAGGGCGCCGGCGAGATGTTCAAGGTGACCACCTTTGAACTGAACCGTGCGCCTGAAAAGGACGGGCAGATAGACTTCTCCGTCGATTTTTTCGGCGCCCCGGCCAACCTCACGGTCAGCGGTCAGCTTGAGGCGGAGATCTATGCCCTTGCCATGGGGGACGTGTACACGTTCGGTCCCACGTTCAGGGCCGAGAATTCCAACACTTCGCGGCACCTGGCTGAATTCTGGATGGTCGAACCCGAGATGGCATTTTGCGATCTGGAGGGGGATGTCGCCCTGGCCGTGGAATTCCTCAAACAGATCTTCTCATCGGTTTTGAACAACTGCAGGGAAGACATGGAATTTTTCAATCGCTTTGTGGATACATCGGTAATCAGCACCCTGAACGGCCTGGTCGCAAAGGATTTCGAGGTGCTGTCCTACACGGAAGGGGTTGACATCCTGAAGCGGGCCAGGCAGAAATTTGAATTTCCCGTTGAATGGGGGGCCGATCTGCAGTCCGAACATGAGCGGTATCTCTGTGAAAAGGTGATCGGGGGGCCCGTGGTGCTCATTGATTATCCAAAAGAGATCAAGGCCTTCTATATGAAGGTGAATCCGGATGGAAAAACGGTCAGGGCCATGGATGTCCTCGTGCCCAAGATCGGCGAGATCATCGGCGGGAGTCAGCGTGAAGATGACCATGACACCCTTTTCGAGAGGATCCGGGAGGCCGGGCTTCATCCGGATGATTACTGGTGGTATCTGGATCTCAGAAAGTTTGGTTCGGTCCCCCATGCCGGATTCGGTCTCGGATTTGAGCGGTTGATTCAGTTTGTAACCGGGCTCTCCAACATCCGGGACGTCATCCCTTTCCCGAGAACACCCGGCAACCTCTCCTTTTGACCGCCGGTCCTGAAGCGAAGCCTATCCTCCGTCCGTCTCCCTGCGCATCAGTCGCTGGCGCAGATGTGTGTACCGCATGCGGGTCTTGTTGTTCCTGACCGCAATGGCCAGTGCCTTCCGGGCGCCGATAAGGATGACAAGTTTCCGGCCCCTTGTCACGGCCGTGTAGATCAGATTCCGCTGCAGGAGCATGTAGTGCTGAGTGAGCAGCGGAATGACGACGGCGGGGTATTCGGATCCCTGGGACTTGTGCACGGAGACGGCATAGGATAGAACGATTTCATCCAGGTCGTTGAAGTCATAAGGGATGAGCCTTCCGTCAAAGGAGATGATGACCTCCCGCATCTCGGGGTCGACCCCGGCAACGAGGCCCATGTCGCCGTTAAAGACTTCCTTGTCGTAATTGTTCCTGATCTGCATGACCTTGTCGTGGACCCTCAGATTTCTGCTCCCGCTGGTAACGCCGTCTCCTGACGGGTTAAGGGCCTTTTGAAGCTCGGCATTCAGATTCCCTGCACCCACAACGCCTTTGTGCATGGGCGTAAGAACCTGGATATCATTGAGGGGGTCCAGGCCGAACCTGGCGGGTATCCTTTGCGTGACAAGTTCGATGATCTCTATGAGGACCGCTTCCGGATCTTCCCGTTCAATGAAATAAAAGTCATCGAGCCGGTCCTTCGAGGGTTTCAGGGAGGGGAGCAGACCGCTGTTGATCCTGTGGGCACTGACGACAATCCGGCTTTCCTTGGCCTGCCTGAAGATTTCGTGGAGTTCCACGACCGGGACCGACCCGGAATGGATAATATCGGCCAGGACATTACCGGCCCCGACCGAGGGGAGCTGATGGACATCTCCCACGAGGATGAGGGTCGCTCCAGGCGGAACCGCCCTCAGAAGATGGTACATCAGAATCGTATCAATCATGGACGCTTCATCCACTACCAAGAGATCGCAGTCCAGCGGCGATGCGTCGTTTTTCTGAAATCCTCCCTTTTGCAGGCTGTACTCCAGCAGCCGATGAATTGTCCTGGATTCACGGCCCGTGATCTCGCTCATCCGTTTGGCGGCCCTGCCGGTGGGAGCTGCCAGGAGTATCCGGATACGCAGCTTCGAAAATATGGCCAGGATCGCGTTGATGATGGTGGTTTTTCCCGTGCCCGGTCCACCGGTGATGACCAGGGCCTTGTTTGCCGCGGCGCTCTGGATGGCCCTGATCTGGTCTTTTGCCAGGGAGATCGAGAGTCGCTGCTGAATCCATGAGACGGCCTTGGCTGCGTCGATCTCCCGGATGGATTTCGGTGCAGCGAGGAGGGACTTCAGTTTTTTGGCGATGCCGGTCTCAGATACGTGGAACCTGGCAAGGTAGACGCCCCTTGTCTTCGCGGAACCGGGTGGCGGATTGTTGATGTCCTCAATGACCACCCGCCTCTCATCAGCCAGGGCGTCCAGGGCCTTGTGCAGGCATTCCGGGACCACCCCAAGGGCTTCCGAGCATTTCTTCACGAGCGATTCGTATGGGAAATAGACGTGGCCTTCGTCTGCAAGCTGGTTCAGTACATAGAGCAGCCCGGCCTCGGCCCGCAACGGGGAATGTTTGTCGAACCCGAGCTTTTCTGCGATCCGGTCTGCGGTGACAAAGCCGATGCCGAAGATGTCGGTTGCCAGACGATACGGATTCTCCCTGACCACCTGCACGGATCGCGTGCCGTATTGTTTGAATATCTTGGCGGCATATCCTGAACTGACATCCTGGCCCTGAAGAAACAGCATGACATGGCGGATCTCTTTCTGATCATCCCATGCCTTCCGGATCATCTCGATCCGTTTCTTCCCGATGCCCTGCACCTGGACCAGTTTGTCAATATCCTTTTCGATGATATCCAGTGTATGGGCGCCGAATTCATTTACAATCCGTTTGGCCATAACCGGTCCGATGCCCTTGATAAGGCCCGAACCCAGGTATTTACGGATGCCGTGGACTGAGGCCGGTACAGTGGTTTCACAGTGGGTAATCTTAAACTGTTCGCCGTATCTGGCATGCCGGGCCCATTCTCCTCTTAACTTGACCACCTCGCCCGGGGTGGGAGCCAGGAGGTTCCCCACAACGGTCACCAGGTCGGGCCGGCCGTACACGCTCAATCTGGCCACGGTGTAGCCGTTTTCATCGTTGGTGTAAGTGATCCGTTCAATCTGACCTGTCAGCTCTTGGACGGACAATGCGCCGTTCCTCCTCCGGTGATGAACCACCGCTGCGCGGTTGTTGCTCGGTGCCGGGTGCTTGATTTGGGTTGCCGGCTTCAACTTTGACGCATCCGTAAAAGATCCTGAAACCGTCATTCCGGACTTAATCAGGCATCCAGATCTTGTTGAGTTCACTGGGTTCCCGCTTTCGCGGGAATGACGAAAAACGGCGTTTCTGGCTTTTTACAGACGCATCAACGTTAGTCACTTTGGGCACATGCCAGGACCTCCCGTATCTTCTGGGAAAGGGCCGCCATGGTGAACGGTTTCTGGATGAATCCGTTGCACCCGCGCTTCAGTATTTCGCTCGCCTGTCCGTCAATGCTGTACCCGCTTGACAGAAGGACGAGGAGGTCCGGGTTCTCCTCCCTGATCCTGTCATAGGCCTCCATGCCTGCCATGCCGGGCATGATCATGTCGAGGATAACCAGGTCGATGGCTCCCCTGTTTTTCCGGCATTGCTCCAGGGCCTCTTTGCCGCTCGCGGCGACGAGGACCGTATAGCCCAATCGCCTTAATATCTCTTCACCGACTTCCATCACGCCCTCTTCATCATCCACAAGGAGAACCGTTTCGCCGCCAGGCGCGATTTCCGGGCTTGCATCAGGCTCCGCATCCCGGGTCTCGTGTTGTTTATCGAGGGCCGGAAGGTAGATGTCGAAGGCGGCTCCTTTGCCTTTAGCGCTCCTGACCCGTATGCTTCCGCCGTGATTCCTGATAATTCCATAGGCAGAGGCAAGGCCGAGACCTGTCCCCCGGCCCACCTCCCGGGTGGTGAAAAAGGGGTCAAAGATCTTCTTCAGGGTGTCTTCATCCATGCCGACTCCCGTATCCGATACCGATATCCTGACGTATTTCCCCGGTCTGAGACTGTAGGCCTTGGCCTGGTCTTCGAGGAGCATGAGATTCCGGGTGGCGATGGTGAGATCTCCGCCATCCGGCATGGCATGACCCGCGTTGACATAGAGGTTCATGAGGACCTGTTCAATCTGGCCCTGATCCGCTTCAGTCAACCATACACCTTCCTGGTATTCAGAGTGAACCCTGATTTCCTTTTTCATGCGCGCAAACAGTTCGGCGCTTGTTCGAGTGATCTCGTTAAGGTCTGTTGGCCTGATCTCATATTTGCCGCCCCTCGCAAATCCCAGAAGCTGTCTGGTGAGATGCGCGCCCCTCTGGATATGTTCCTGGATGTTGTGGAGCCGATCCTGGTCCGGGTGCCCTGGATCTTTGTCCATAAGAAGCAGGGACACGTTCCCCTGTATGGCCATGAGGAGGTTGTTGAAGTCATGGGCGACCCCTCCTGCCAGGGTACCGATGGACTCCATCTTCTGGGCTTCATAAAACTGGGATTCAAGGGCCTTTCTTTCGGAGATGTCGCGGATGATAACCAGCATCCCGGCGGGATTTCTCTCGTGATCATCATAACGGGAGGCACTGATGCTCACGTCCAACAGCTTTCCGTCTTTTGTAAACCGTTTGGTTTCAAACCCATGACAGGGCGTACCGTGCTCCACCAGTTCATAAATGATGGCCATGGTCTCTTCCTTTTCAGATTCGGGCAGAAACGGAATCCGCTTTCCTTCCACCTCCTGGCCGGTCCATCCGAATATCCTTGTGAATGCCGGGCTTACGTACTGAGCCCTTCCTTCGATGTCGTAGATGACAATGGCATCTGCAGAGGAATTGAGCAGGGAACGGTAGAGCTCTTCCGCCTTCCTGGATTTTTCATACAGGTCGATATATTTCCGTTCGTTTTCTTTGAGTGCTCTCTCCATTTCCGCCTGTTCGGTAATGTCCTCGTAGGTCGTCAGTTCCCTGCCTTCCTCCAGGGCCACGGCCCTGAAATGAACTATTTTGTCCCGGCCATCCTTGCATCTCACTGTAAACACCCTTGGCTTGACCTCACCCGGCCTGGCATTTTCCCCAAGGTCTCTGCGCCAGGCGTCCATCGCCTTCTCCCTGTAAGACTTTTCAGGGTAGGCCTTTTCAAACCAGGTCTTTTTGTCAGGCAGATCCTCCCTGGTATAGCCGAGGATCTCCGTAAACTTGGGGTTCAGATATTCAAAACGGCGGTCGGAATCCAGAATCGAGATGCCGAAGGGCGCATCCTCGCCCAGTGTTCTGAACATATTTTTACTCTTCAAGAACTCTTTTTCACTATCCTGCCGGCCTTTCTCGATCTTGAGGGTCTGCCAGATGATAAACAGGGAGAGGCCCACAGCCACCGCCAGTATACATGAAGATATCATGATCGTTTTGCGGATGATGGATGCCATGTCGGCCCGAACATCCTCGACATATATACCCGTCCCGATGATCCATCCCCAGGGCTTGAAGCCCTTTACATAGGAGATTTTCTGGACCGTTCGATCCGGGTCATCCTTCCATTGCCACACATATTCCACATATCCGTCCCCGCTCTGCCGGACTTTTTTGACAGACTCCAGAAGGAAGCTTTTTCCCCGGGGGTCGGTGTAATCTGAGAGGTCCTTTCCCTCCAGATCAGGGCGGTGGGGGTGCATCAACAGTCGGGGGCTCATGTCGTTTATCCAGAAATAATCTTTTCCCTGAGGACCGTACCGCATCCCCCGGACTCGGTCGATGATCCTTGCTTGAGCGTCTTCAAGCGAGAGCTCTCCCTTTGTCACCCGCTCGTGGTAGAGGTTCAACAGACTCCAGCAGGTGTCTGTCAGGTTTCGGATCATCTCCCGTTTTTGGGCCATCATCTGTTTTTCTATGGAAGGGATAAAGAGAAGAAAGACGCTCAGGATGAACAAGACCAGCGTCAGCCCCACCGGGATGATGGTTCTGAGAGCGGCAGATCGAATGGGATTCCCGGCAGGCGTTGCGTGAATGTCAGGTTTTGTCATGTTGATGTTCTCCAAAATCCGGATAGACCGGAACCCAAAAGAGACTTTACTGCGAAGCGCACGCATGGCACGAAAAGAGCTGCCGAAAAATTGAGGTATTCTGTAACACTTTCTTCATCTGAAAGTACGGCAAGAGGCCCGTGGGCCGAACCGGCTGCGATCGATCGTATCAAGAGGCTCAAAACGGATCAGAAGATAGTGGACCCAACCTACCTTTCTGTTTAGGCAGTCTAACCCGATACCTGAAATAATTCAACTCACATTTCTTCGGGCTTGACGTATCGTTCCGGTTAGGGTAGTCTCTGTGTATCAAGAATATCTCAGCCTATCAACCCATTCTAAACGTCTCGATACATCGGGGTGCGTCCCGGATGCTTCAGAAGGTGGCGCCGGTTATGCTTTCGAGTCATTTCTCCGGGTCAGACCTTTGCAGGAGATACCCACGGCCTGATGGCTGCACGATGCGGTTTCAGGGGTGGACTGCCGGCCGTCCAGCCCCTTTCAACGCTTTCCTTCCTCTTTCAAATGCCGACGGAAAGTCTGTTTACTGGGTGATTGCGGGCCTCCTTCTGCTCATCATTTTTTCCGGGGGGGTCATCTGGCGCCTGGGCAGCGGCATTGCGGACAGACAGCCCCGCTCTGTCATCTCACTGAGTCGGGATCAGGTAGGGCATATCCCTCATCGCTACAAGATTGAGAGACCGGCAACGGTGCCTGTGCAGTCGGTTGCTGCAGAGGTTTCACAGGAGGCTGCAGCGTCCGGGGCCCCGGAAGGCCCATCGGCCGTCTCTGTGGAAAAGGAGACCGAACTGGCAAAGAGGGATGAAACGCTTGCGGCAGCAGACCAGCCGGTTTCGCCGTCTCCCGGGACGGGTAAACAGCCTGCGGAAGCGGTTCTGAGGGCGGAACCGATCTCCGGGCCGGAACAGTCAGATCCGAAAACCAAGGAGACGCGTCAGGCCCGGCCCGATGACATGGCCCCGGTACCGGCCGTGCCTGAAAAGGCTGAAAACGTATCGCCTCAGGAGTCCGGGCCCTTTTCTCCACCGGCAACGGGGGAGGCCGGCAAACGGTTTTTTGTCCAGGTGCATGTGGCCAATGTGAGGGATGAGCCGTCGATGCGTTCGGAAGTGATGTTCCAGGTCCAAAAAGGGTGTTCCGTGACCGTAACCGATAAGAGGGAAGGGTGGTATGAAATAAAGATGGATGACGGCCGTTTCGGATGGGTGTACCGGGCACTTCTTGCGGACTCCCCTGTCCCTCGAAAGGATATCCATCCGGCCGTCAGGGCGATCACGGCCATCCAGGTTGAGCCCCCGGTCGACGAGGCCGTAAAGGTCCTTTTTGAACTCAGCGCCCCCCATGTTCCCGAGACCCTGATGATGGACAAAGGAAGTCCCCGCGTTGTCTGCGATTTCGTGGCTACGGGCATTGCGCCTGACATCGGCAACCGGATTGACGTCAATAACGGCATTATCGAAACGATTCGTATCGGTTTGCATCAACGGCCGCAATTAAAGGTCCGTGTGGTGCTGGATCTGGTACCGGGCCGACAATACAAACTGAAGGAGATCCCCGGGTACAGGGAAGGGTGTTTTGTTCTGGAGATCAGAGGATAGAGAGGTTTGACGGCTGATCGACCGAAGCACGACGTACAGGCGCCTGGAGGAAGTGGGCCGGACGTGTGGCACGCCATTCAGGCCGCTGGCTCCTCTGACGCAAAAAGATCGCTTTTTTCCCAGTCCCGGTGGGTTTCCTGAAACGATTTCAGGAAACTGCGCCCCTTCTTGTCGCGAAGATCATACACGCCGTGCCTGAGGATGAAGACCGGGATTCCCCCTTTGAGGCTGACGGTTATTTCATAACGGGTAAAGCCGGTTATCAGACCCTTGACAACCTCCCCTTCCATGAGCGTGAAAAACACGACCCGCCGCTCCTTCATGAGCGGGAAAAGGGATTTGTTTTTAATGTGATGCCTCATTCGCGGGGGAATGATCGGTTCCATCTGGAGATTCCGGACCTTCCGGTCTATCTTGAGGAGCGGCGTGACCGCATCGGACCGTGCCGCCGGGTAAAGGAGCTTGATGTCCGTCTTGGGGAGATGCTCCTCTACTGTTTCGCCAGTGCCGAGCCTGAGATCATATTTAAGGTTTTCGAGGACCCTGGCCTTGACGATGCGACGTCCATGAAGATGAAACTCCCACACCTCTTTTGATTCCAAGGCCGGGTCAAAGACGGATGTCTGGTAATTTTCTTCCAGGTATTCCCGCAGCCCCAAAAGAGTTCCCATAACCATATCTTTCAACAAGATGCAAGGGGTGAAACATGTGCTTTTGCTGCTTTAGAATTGATGCATTCGCAAAAAGTCAATCCCGCCACGGCGGGACTCGCGCAAAGACGCACAGCACGAAAAGATATCTTTAATATTTCAAATTGATTAGCTCTGTTTCCTCTGAGAGCCCTGTGAGAAATATCACTTTTTACGAGACCATCAGAATTCGTTTCACTCCTTGAGATCCTGCTTGAGCTTTTCCTCGAATTCGCGGAAAAAACGGTCCTTTTCTTTCCAGTCGGGGCCGAAACGCTTGCTGAAATAGCCGCCCAGCTTATCAAAGAGCTTTTCCCAGACCGGCTTCCCTTCACCCAGGACCACGTCTTCGAGATATGAGGCCAGTTCGGAGATCTTCTCCTTGGGGAGAAACGACACAGCCCCTAACTTGATCGATTTTTTCAGAGATTCCGGAGAAAGCGCATGAGCGGTGAGCATGACGGTCGGAAATTCTCTTGATACAGCGGTTTTGAGGAGTTCAAAGCCGTTTACACCCATAATATCAAGGATGACGATATCGTAGGTGTAACTCAGCAGGTACTGGAGAGCTGTGTCATAGTCGGTCGCTTTGTGGACCAGACACATGTCCAACTCTTCCTCCACGGTTTCCAGGACATCAGGCTCATCATCTACCACCAGGACAACTTTGTCTTTCAAGGCGCTCTTTTGGCTCATTACAGTTCTTTCCCCCTTTCCATTTTTTGTTGGGCTTTTTCATGAAATGTATAACAGAACGACACCTCTTGTCAAAAGAAATCAGTCATGCGCCTCCGACAGGATAAAAAAGAGGATCTCCAGCACGATACTGATCCGCACCTGAGGGAAGGCAAAGGACGGATTCAGCCATGCCGAAGCGATGTTATCTTTTCTATATGCTCACATTGGATCGGAGGGCTCTTGCCGCCGGTCAGGACATAGATGCGCGCCGCCTCATCGATTTCCTCAGCGACATTGAGGGCCTCCGGAAAGTCCTTCCCGATCGTTACCAGGCCATGGTTTTTCAGTAAGACAGCGCAGGTCCCCCTGTCGGACAACGCTTCGGTAACGCCTTTTGCCAGATCGGTGCTGCCGGGAACGGCAAAGGGAAGCATCTTTAACGGGTAGGCATAATGGACAAATCCAGGGGTAAGGGCCGGCAGGGTGGCGGGACCCGGGTCGAACAGGGTTGAGGCAGCGATAATGTATGGCCCGTGCAGATGAAACACAACATTCACGTCGGGCCTTGCCCGGAGGACCCCCAGGTGCAGACCTGCCTCTTTCGTGGGCGACGGGCCTCGGATCAGGACCCCGTGCGCATCGACAACGGCAATGTCTTCGGGCTGGACGTCCCTGAGAGAACAGCCTGAAGGGGTCAGCCATATGCGGTTGCCGGAACGTGCACCCACGTTTCCTCCCACACCGGTCGCCAGTTGACGCTCGTAGAGCAGGTGACAAAACCGGCAGAACTCTTCCCTGGAAGGCGAGAGGTCGCCTTTTTCAATATCCGGTGTATCCATGTCGAAGCGCAGATCCTTTCAGAAGACCCTTTTGCGATGATGGCGGCAATGTAGCCGGACAGGAAGATGTTTTCAAGGGTTTTCCGGGTTGACCCGGGACCGTTCCTGTGTGATAAGTCGAACGATCGTATGATCTCGTACAAACATAAACAGAAAATTGCCCACATCCAATGGAGAGCATGCATGACAGATGATGACGGTTTGATCGACTCACCTGATATCGTTGCCACTATCGAAAATGACAAAGACCCGGCACAGAGCGTCCGTATTCACTACCTGAGGGAAGAGAGCGCCTTTGTCACCATGGGAATCCGGGAACATTTCGACGAAAAGGAGATCCTCATTCCTGCCCAGCTGATGGTCATCGATTTTCAGCTGATAGGGACCATTGTTTCAGCCATCCTGGAGAAGCTTTCTCAGGCCCATGACAGGGACAGCACATTCGAATATGCGCCCCAATTCGATGTCCTTGGCAGAATCTACACCCTGGCGCCATACGGTGACTACATGAGACTGTCGCAAGCGGTTGGATAGCGCTCCCGGAATCGACGGCGGAATCGTGACAGCCATATCAGCTTTAATAAAATGGCTCGCAACAGGTTCGGCCCATGGGCCTGTTACCCTGTTTTCACATGACTAAAGCGTTCCCGGTTGGGGACAGGGTCGTCAGTGTTTGGTGCATCATGATCCATTCATGCCCGGGCAACTGCAGCATGCCTTGCGGATCCGGCAAAGCGTGATTCAAACGGCGGCTAACTCATCGGTTATTTTCTTTTGAAACAGGGAGAGGGCTTCGCTCACCTTGACGGGATAAGGGGGCCGGGCCCGGGTGATGGCACGCACACGGTCCGGCAGGCGGTCAACCTGCCGGGCTGCATACCCGCGCGCGGATTCGAGGTCCACATATCCGGCCGGCAGACGCCGGCCGTCACGCATGACGGCCAGAAGGAGGGGCCGGCCGGGAAGGTCCTCTTCGGCCCGTGCGATGACGTCGCTCACGTCATGCCCGTTCTCGGTCAACCGGAAGATCTGCTTGCGGCCCGGCAGGACGGGCTTGTCAGTGGAGAGCTTCAGTCGTCCCCTGCCGGCGTACTCACAGAGCTTGTAGGCGATATCCAGGTCGGGGGCGTCGTTCGACACCCCCATACTGGTGCCGATGCCGAACCCGTCGATCGGGGCGCCTGAGGACAGGAGTTCCGCAACCTGGTCCTCGTCAAGTCCTCCGCTTGCAAAGATTTCCATGTCACTGAGACATGCGCCATCGAGCAGTTGCCGTACCTCTCTGGAAAGCGCGAGAAGATCACCGGAGTCGAGCCGTACGGCCTTGACCCTGAAATCCTTGCCCAGCGTGTTTCCCAGATCGATGACCTTTCGCACGCCCGCAAGGGTATCGTAGGTGTCTACCAGCAGTATGGTGTCCGGATAGAGGTGTGCGAAGGCACGAAAGGCCTCGGCCTCGTCTTGATGGGCCTGGACATAGCTGTGTGCCATGGTTCCCGATATGGGCACGCCCAACTGCTTGCCGGCCAGCACATTTGACGTCGCGGCAACGCCGCCGATGTAAAATGCCCGAGCCGCCTTGAGGGCGGCATCAATTCCGTGCATCCGCCGGGCGCCGAAATCAACCACGGGACGACCTCCTGCCGCAGTCACCACGCGCTGCGCCTTCGTGGCGAGGAGGGTCTGAATGTGAATCTGATTCATGACAAAGGTCTCCACCATCTGGGCCTGCGGCAGCGATGCCACGATCTCCAGAATCGGCTCGTTGGCGAATACAGGCGTTCCCTCGGGAACCGCATAGACGTCTCCGGCAAAGTGGAAATCCTTGAGCCAGTCAAGAAAACGATGGGAGAACTTGCCGAGGGAGTCGAGATAGTCGAGATCGTCGTCGCCGAACCGCAATCTCTCCAGATAGTCGAGGACCGTGGCCAAACCACAGGCGAGCAAAAAATTGCGCCGCTCAGGGAGGCGTCGAATGAAAAGGCTGAAGGCCGCTTTCTCCATCATCCCCTCCTCGAAATAGGCCTGCAGCATTGTGAGTTCATAAAGGTCTGTAAACAGCGCAAGGCCGGTGCGCCCCGGACCGGCGACCGTATTCGGCTGATGCGCGACATCCCCCCGTGTGCATTCGGTCGTGACGTCGTTGAAACGCCTCATGCTCATGATATGGATTTCTCCTGTGTTCAACCGCTCTGCCCGGACAGGCAGCGCCATTATGGCCGGATCCGGGAGAATATGTCTAAGGTATACTGAGAACAACCGGCTTCTTACGGAAGAATTATATGAAAAGTCTTCTGCCTGCGTCAACAACAAGGAAAAGCGGGTCCGAAGGGTAGACGCATCGGGCTCAAAGAAGCGCTATTCCTTGAAATGGGACAGTTCGTGCAGCCGCTGGCTGAACCTGGACAGGACCTCATTGGCCCTGGCGAGGTCCTCTTCTGATTTCCTGGAACCAGCGAGGATGTCTTCATTGATGATGCGGACGGCATTTTCAAAACTGAGGCGCGAAACGGCCTCCAGGTGACTGATCACACCCAGCTTGTGAAAACGCTGGCCCAAGTAAGCCATGTGCTTGAAGAGGTCTGATTTCTTGTTGCCGCTGATGTTCTTGGCGATGACCGCTCGTGTGGCGATCCAGTATGATTCGAGAAAGGTCTTGGTAAAGGCCGCCCAGATGGGCAATTGATCAAAACCGAGTCGGGTTACCCTGTATCCATTCCCGGCCGCGGCCGGGACAATATATGAGGCTTCCGCAAAATAGCCGGTTGCCTCATCGATTTTGCCCTGGACCGTGATCCCTTCATCATAAATAAATTCATATCGAAAGAGTTTTTTGAAGAAATCGTAATCGTCAAGGATGGACCGGGCGCTCTTCAACTCCTCCTTTCCGGCCAGGAGGGAGAGGGCGACAAATGCATGGGACATGAAGCAATGAACGATGTTGTTCTTGTAATATTCGAGTTCCCTCTTTTTTTCATCATCCACATAATAGAAGCGCTCTGACGCATCCATCCCCTCCAGGGCGTTGACTACATTGTCCTTGATCAAAACCGCAAGGGCCTCTTCAATGGCCTTATCATATCTGGAAAGGCTTGTGGCAACAGGGACCTTGTATGTTTCAAGGAAATTCATAAGGGTGCCGGCCGTATCCATCAGTTCCTGAAGGTGAAACCCGCCACGATGCCGGGTCAGGACTGCCGAGGAAAGGAGGGCCAAAGGAGTTACCAGGCTGGCATGGTTAATCGCCCGGATGAGATGAAAGGCCAGACGCTTGTGGGTCTTGTCGTCCGGATCGGAATTCTGTTCGAGATAGTCCTTAAGCAGCAGGGGCCGGCCGAACCGGATATAAATCTTACCGTATTTTTTTTTCAGAAAATGCCGGGTCCCGAGGACCTGCTTGAAGCTTTCCTTTTTTTTCTGGGCCCCTTCCAGTTCCCTGAGATAAGACTGTTCTTCTAAAATACGATCATATGTGATGGACGCAGGAACGAACACCAGATCGTCGCAGTACCCTTCCTTGAAGGCCTGAATCAGGATGGAGAGAAATCCGATTTTGGGGAGGACCAGTTTGCCGCTGCGACTGCGGCCGCCTTCAATGAAGAACTCCAGGGGATGCCGCTCCTCGAGGAGGGCCTTGATGTATCTTGTGAACACCGTTGCATAGAGCCTGGCGCCCTTGAAACTCCTTCGAATGAAAAAGGCCCCCGATTTTCTGAAAAAGGGTCCCATCGGCCAGAATGAAAGGTTTCTGCCCGCCGCGATACGTGGCGTATGCATGTGGTGCTGGTAGAGGATGTGATTCAGCACCAGGTAATCGATGTGGCTTTTATGGGACGGGACATAAACGACCGGCCCTTTCCTGGCGCATTCCCTTACAACGGCCAGTTCAGCCGGATTGACATCAATGCCCTGAAACATCTTTTTCCAGAGCCAGGTCAACACGATGTTGGCAAATTGAATGTAGGCGATATTGTAGTCGGCAGCGATTTCGTCGAAATAGGCGGCAGCGTCCTTTCTCGCATGCTTCAGTCTGGCCGAGTTTCCTGATGCCTTGGTTTTGATAGCATCCATAACTTCCTGGTCTTTAAGAACGTTTTCTTTAAATTGCTGTCTCGATTTAATGACAGGGCCCAGGATCACACGCTTTTGCCGGTCAATGCTTTCAAGGAGCATCTGCCTGACTTCAGTGGTCAGTTTTTCCGGTGGATCGGCCGGGTCGCGGGCATCCAGCCAGTTCTTTAAATCGAGGGGGGTCCCGAAGTCGATGAAGGCCTGGCGGTTATGCCTGAAGAAGAGAATGATCTTCCTGAGGGGACCGGGCTTGTCTTTGAATCCAAAAAATACGTCCAGGAGGTTTGGATGGTCTTTTTCGGGGGTTTTCTTGTAGAGTATAAGCTGCGGCACCAGATAGATGGGCCGATCTGATGCTTTCTGTGTTTCGATCAGGAACTGCAAGGGATCATTTTCCGCGTGAATAAAGTGCCTGGCAAATCCCTTTGGGTCTATCAGACAGAGCAGGGAGGGGGTGCCCCCTGCAACAGCCCCTTTAAGAAAGCCGGTGCGATAAGGATCCGGGAGAGAGCCGTGCCTTAAAAGGAAGGCCGTCTTGAATTTCAAACTTCTGAAGAGCTGGGAGAGGGGCAGAACAAGGGACATGTCCAGGTTAAAGGCAATTTTGGGGTAGGGGAGCCGGCTCTTCCGGAAGCGGTAATGGTAAAGAAGATAATCCAGCTGCCCCCTGTACTTGATGGCATACACGACGGTCCCGTGCCGGTGCATCCGCCTCAACGGTTCCGTCATGTTCGTATTGAACTGAACCCGTTTGAAAAGCCGGTAGAGCAGCCTGTCTAAAAAGAGGCCGGGCTTATGGTCGAGAATAAAGGGATAAAAAGGCCTTTCATCTGGCATCATGCAATACCTCGGGACGACTCACATGCCGTGAAGGAGTCGCAAGGTTTCCACTCGTCTCTCACGGCTGTGAATTCAGGGTGTCCGATTCTACAACGGCAGAGGGTTCCTGGCAAGGGACAATTGAGGTAACCGTTCACGCGTTCAATATTTCCCGCGCAGGAGCCGGATCCAAAGGTTTGATGGCCGAGGGCTTGAAAAGATGGCGGCTTTGCATGAGACGGCGTGATTCCTGCTGCATCCGGGTGAATGTGGCTGTTGGCGATTCATGGCGGTTGACAAAAGAAATTGTATGGTTAAGAATAGGACTATACGAACGACGAATGCGTTCTGACATATGAAGGGGGTAATTATGTATACACCGATGATAATATCCGGCCTGACGGTGGATCCCATCACCAACAGCCCAATCGTTATCCTCAAGGAGGTTGATGGGGAGGCCACATTGCCCATATGGATCGGATTGTTGGAGGCCACCGCCATTGCCAGCGAGCTTGAAGGGGTCAAATTTTCAAGGCCCATGACCCATGACCTCCTCAAAAACATGATGGAAATGGTGAACATCGAGGTCAGCAAGATAGAGGTGTGCGACCTCAGAGACAACACCTATTATGCCCTCATCCATTTCAGGTTCAATGGAAAAGAGATGTCGATTGACGCCAGGCCGAGCGATGCGATTGCGCTGTCCCTCAGACTGAAGGCGCCCATCTACGTGGCCCAGGAGGTCATCAGCAAGTCCAGCCGCATAGACCTCAAGGCCGAGCCCCAGGACAAGTCCGAAAAAGGGAAGAAGTGGCAGGAAATTCTGGAAAGTCTTAATCCGGAAGATTTCGGGAAATACAAGATGTAACCGAACCCTGCAACGAACTCCTTTTACAGGTTATTGCGAATTTGTGGATGAGGAATAGGGGAACTAAAGAAGAACCGGGCATTCAATTCCATAATTCCTTCGTTCGCAATCCCTCGATCTCTTTTCTGAATTCGCAATCCATTATCAAGCGTTACCCCATTCAACCATTCAGCGGTGTTCTCGGCTTGCCAGGGGGGCGACCCTTTAGCCTGCCCGTGTATGCCCGTGCTCGAAAGGACCGAGTCAACAGATCATGAAACCCTTTGGCAGGAGGCAGATATTTAATTGTCTGGGGGGGGTTGTGTTTGTCCTCTGGCTGGTCATGATCGGGCTGCTGATCCAAAAAACCTACTTTGAAAATGATGAACAACATATTGAAATATCGTCTAAAAAAACCACATTCAAAGAAACGCGCCGTGACTGGATGGAGATCTATCTCAGGGATTCGAAGATCGGCTATTCCATGACCCAGATCGACCCTCTGGGGGACGACTTCCTCATGTGGGAAGAGGTTGTACTGAACCTCAACCTCATGGGCCAGGCGAGTGCCATGCGCACGAACATCCGCTCTCTTGTGGACCATGGTTTTCGCCTGAAGCATTTCAATCTCAGAATCGACTCGGGCGCCGTGCGGTTTCAGGTATCGGGAAAGGTGGAAGACCGGCGGATGGTGCTCGAGACCGGAGAAGGCAACCGGAAAAGGAGCCACACCATTCACCTGGAAGGCCTCCCCGTGACCGGTTCCGGCATGTCGCTGTTTTTCAGGGGGCGGCCGTTGAAAACGGGGGAGTCCTTTCGGTTCCTTGTTTTTGACCCGTCGACCATGGCCCAGAAGGGGGTCGTGGTCACCGTTGCCGGGAGGGAGTCCATTGTCATCAACCGTATAAAATATCATACCTTTCGCCTGGAAACAGAAATGTGGGGTCAAAAGCTGATATTCTGGGTGGACGAAGCAGGAGACGTGTTGAAAGAGGAAGGATTCATGGGGCTTACGCTGATTCGTTCGAGCGCCGCTGCCGCACCCCGGAACCTGAAAGGGGAGGCCTCCTATGACTTTTATGAAATGGCTTCCATAGACGTGAAGCCCAGGCTGCAGGCCCCGGAGAGTCTGACATATCTGAAGCTCCGGGTTGACGGCCTGGAGAAGGGCCATTTCGATGTCGGTATGCTGAACAGCGGAAGACAGCGGTTTGCAGATGATCTGCTGGAGATCAGGCAGGAGGGGCGGCCGCTCAAGGCCGGCTACCGCCTGCCCCTGACAAACGCGTCAGAAGCCGTGAAAGCGTATCTCGACCCGGGATTCAATATCCAGAGCGATCATCCTGAGATCGTGAATCAGGCCCGTAAAATCGTGGGAGACGCGAAAGATCCTGTAGTTGCTGCCGGAAAGCTCATGAGATGGGTTTACAAACATGTGGAAAAAAGACCCGTGTTGAGTCTGCCGAGCGCTGAAGAGGTCTTGAGGACCAGATCGGGAGACTGCAATGAGCATGCAGTGCTGCTGACCGCCCTCCTGCGGGCGGCAGGCATACCGGCCCGTGAGTGCGTCGGGATTGTATACGCCAATGACCGCTTTTTTTATCACGCATGGACAGAAGCCTATGTCGGCGGGTGGGTATCCATGGATGCCGCCCTGAACCAGATGCCGACCGACGCAACCCATATCAAGCTGGTTCAGGGAGGGCTTGAGCGGCAGACGGACGTTATTCCCCTTATCGGAAAGCTCAAGCTTAGCGTGGTGGATTATGGATACGATTCAACTTATTGAGCTTACCAAGCGATACAGGGAGCTTCGTGCGGTCGACCGGATCAGTCTGACGGTAAGGAAGGGCGTCCGATTCGGATTCCTGGGCCCAAACGGCGCGGGAAAGACCACGACCATCAAGATGATGGCCGGGATCCTGAGGCCTACAGAGGGCCGGATCATCATCAACGGGTATGATCTGGCTGCATCGCCTCTGGCTGTCAAACGGTGTATCGGATTTATCCCGGACAGGCCGTTTATATATGAAAAACTGACAGGCCTTGAATTTCTCCATTTTATCTCAGGCCTTTACGCTCTCGACGCGGCCACGCCGCCGGCCTTGTTGAAGAAGACGATGACGGATCTCCTGGAGCTCTTTGAGTTGAGGCACTGGGAGGATGAGCTGATCGAGAGCTATTCCCACGGAATGAAGCAGCGTCTGGTCATGTGCGCGGCCCTGCTCCACCAGCCAAAGGTCCTGATTGTGGATGAGCCGATGGTGGGACTTGATCCCAAGGGGGCCAGGCTTGTCAAGGACATATTCAGAGATCAGGCACGAAACGGGACGACCCTCTTCATGTCGACCCATTCCCTGGAGGTGGCGGAAGAGGTCTGCGATGAGATCGCCATTATCCAGGCCGGCAGGATTATTGCCCGTGGGACCGCAGAGGAACTGCGAAAACAGGCCGGGATGGACGGTAATCTCGAGGATGTGTTTTTGAGGCTGACGCAGGAGAAGGGTATTGCGGGACCGTGAACGAGGCGCCAGGCGTGAGGCATAAGGAGATAAGCTGAAAGCTCGAAGCTGAAAGGCTCCAGCATCCAGTATCCGGTATCCAGGAAGCAGAACCAGGGTTAAGGTTGTTCAATCGTCAATCATCAATCTTCAATAGACAATCCAAGCGGGAAGGGTTCTAACCGTGCAGGATCTTTTTCGCCTCATACGGCCCAGGCTCCAGGGCGTGAGAAACCAGGTGACCCGGTCAGAGGCCCGGGGGAAGAAACGGGCTTTGATTATGGGTGGTTTGGGATGCGCCTTCTGCGCAGGGATGTTTGGGGTCTCGTGCCGTGTCCTGGTCTATTTCCAGTCTGTGGAGATGATCGGCGATCTCCTGGCGCGACAGCTGCTTTCCATGGTGCTCCTGACCTTTTTTTCTCTCCTCATTTTCAGCAGCGTTATTACCGCCCTTTCCAATCTTTATCTGTCAACGGACCTTGAACTCTGCCATTCCATGCCGGTGTCCTTAGAGACGCTCTTCATATCCAGATCGCTTTACACGTTTGTGGACAGCTCGTGGATGGTCATCTTTTTCGGTCTGCCTGTTTTCCTGGCCTACGGGTATGTGTACAGGCCCGGGCCGGCATTCTATGTCTCTCTTGTTCACATGAACGTGGCCATGGCGGTGATTGCGTGCTGCAGCGGCATTTTTCTGACCATGGTACTGGTTCATCTGTTTCCTGCGCAACGCACCAGAGACATTATCCTCCTCCTGTCCGTACTGATGGTGGTGGCGCTCTATCTTCTCTTTCGATTTCTCAGGCCCGAGCGACTGGTAAATCCCGAGGCCTTTTTCACCGTTGCGCAGTATATGAGCGCCCTCAAGGCCCCGGACTCTCCGTACCTCCCCACCCACTGGGTTGCCGAGACCCTGTGGGGGCATCTGAACGGGTTAAAAGGTCAGCGTTATCTGTTTGAAATTTTTCTCACCTGGACGACGGCAGGGTCTGCACTTGTCATCAATATCTGGGTGGCCCAGCGCATCTACTTTGGAGGCTTTTCCAAGTCTCAGGAGGCCAAGAAGCGACGGGCCGGTGGCCGGTGGCTCCTCGATTTCCTGATCCTCTGCGTATCGAGACCGTTCGGAAGGGACCTGGCAGCCATTATCAGCAAGGACCTCCGTGTTTTCTTCAGGGACAATACCCAGTGGTCTCAATTGCTGCTGTTAGGGGCCTTGATCGTGGTATACCTGTACAATTTCAGCGTTCTGCCCCTGGATAAGAGTCCGATGCGACTGGATTTCCTGCAGAATGAACTGGCCTTTCTGAATATGGGATTGGCCGGGTTTGTGCTTTCGGCCATCTGCGCCCGTTTTGTCTTTACGGCGGTGAGTGCCGAGGGCGAGGCATACTGGATCATCCGCACATCGCCCCTGATACTCAAGCGGTATCTGTGGGGAAAGTGTCTTTTCTTTGTCTTTCCAATATTTATCCTGGCCGAGTTCCTGACGATTGCCACCAACTGGCTGCTGCAGGCAACCCGGTTGATGATGGTCCTCTCAACAGTTACCATCGGTCTCATGGTCTTCGGGATCGTGGCACTGGGCATCGGGCTCGGCGCCATGTACCCCCGGTTCAGGCACGAAAACATCGGCCGGGTGGCTACCGGTTTCGGGGGATTTCTCTACATGGTGGTCAGCTCTCTTTTTGTCGGTCTGGTCATTGTCCTTGAAGCCGGGCCTGTCTATATCCTGTTTATGGCCGGTGTGAGGGAGGGCGTCATTTCTTTTCTGGAATGGCTGTTTATCATCCTCTCTTTTTCAGCGGCCCTGCTGGTCAACGGCGCAGCTGTGTTTTGGCCCATGAAAGCGGGGCTGAAGGCACTGGAGGAGTATGAGTAGAGGGCATAAGACGTGAGGCGTAAGGCATGGCTTCTATCAGCCATGAGCCGTGAGCTATCTGTCAGCTACCCACAAGTATCCGGAGGAATATGACGGACCGCAACCGATCTGACGACTGCTTTGAAATCGTGGGAAATCTCCATATCCATTCCCGCTACTCTGACGGCACAGGCACTGTTCCCGAGATCGCCCGATCAGCGAAGAAAGCCGGACTCGATTTTATTATCCTGAATGATCATGATTACATGACGAAATCCCTTCATCTTGATGATGAAGGGATTTATGATGGCGTTCGCGTGCTCATGGGCCTGGAGATCGGCGGCAGGTATCATCACTATCTGGCATTTGGCGTGTCTGAGATGGTGCGGGGGAAAGGGCTGAGTCCGCAATCTGTCATTGATCTTGTGAATCAGAAAGGGGGGTTCGGTTTTCTGGCCCATCCTTTTGAAAAGGGGATGCCCTTCCGGGAAAATTCCATTGCCTATACCTGGAATGACCTGTCCGTGACAGGGTATACGGGAATTTGTCTCTGGAATTTCTCATCCCGGTGGAAAGAACGCGTCAAAAGCCCGCTGCACGGCCTCTTCTTTCTCCTGTTCAAGACCTGGATGCTGAAGGGCCCCAGCCGGAAAACCATATCCTTCTGGGACCGGGCGTGCCGGCAGCAAAGGGTTGCGGCCATTGGCGGATCGGACGCCCATGGAGCCTGGTTCACGTGGGGCCGCTTGAACTTCGTGCCGCTTTCATACGATCACACACTCGGTTCAATAACCGTGCATCTCCTTCTGAACACCCCGCTGTCAAAAGATTTCCCTGAGGCAAAGGAGCAGATATACGGCGCCCTGAGAGAGGGACATCTCTTCATCGCTCACGAAAACCTCAAATCGGCTGCCGGATTCCGGTTTTTCTATACCGGTGAAGACAAGTCGCGCCTGATCGGCGGCGATGCGGCCCGTTTCACGCCCGGGAATCTGTCTGTCCAGGCCCCGGCAGGGGGTGTCATCAGGCTCATGAAAGACGGGGCGCTCCTCAGACAATGGACGGAAAGAAGGGTTTCCTTAAGGGTAGAGGAGAGGGGCGTTTACCGTGTGGCGGTTTACCGCCGTGTTCCCTTTTTCGGCCTGCGGCCGTGGATCTTTTCAAATCCTATTTATTTGAGATAGGTGGGTTTCTGTTCGAGAGTGGGTATAAGAATCACTGAATATCGTCTTGACAAGCGATACCGTGAGGAATAAATATCTATCCTGTGCCTGGGTGGCGGAATTGGTAGACGCAAGGGACTTAAAATCCCTCGAAGCTTAGCTTCGTACGAGTTCGATTCTCGTCCCAGGCACCAAATAGCATTCCTAAGTAGTCCAATAAGGCTTTTTAAACCCTGACTATCACTCGATATTCAGGGTTTTTTATTCCAATAAAGTCCAAAGAAAACTATTGACAGCCGACGGTATCTGACGGTACACTATGTCGGTAGGGGCGAAATACCGTATTTTTGGATACCGTCAGAAAGGAGCTACCGCCATGTCGCTTACTGATACCGCCATTCGGAATGCGAAGCCGAGGGAGAAACAGTATAAGCTGTATGATGATCGGGGCCTTTATCTGTTGGTTCAGAAATCAGGGAAGTATTTCCGGTTTGATTATCGCTTCTATGGGCTGAGGAAAACCTTGGCTTTGGGCGTTTACCCGGACGTGACACTGGCGGAGGCCAGGCAGAAGAGGGATGATGCACGGAAACTCCTGAAGAAAGATGTGGACCCTTCCCGACACCAAAAAGAAGCGAAAATGATGAAGCGGGAACTGATCAAGAACAATTTCGAGACTATCACCCGGGAATGGTTCAACAAACAGAAACATGCATGGAGTGACGGCCATGCCTCCAGGGTGATAAGACGCCTTGAGTTGAATGTTTTTCCTATGATCGGCAAGAGGCCGATTAAGCTGATTACGGCCCCTGAGCTTCTGGAGGTCCTTAAGAAAATGGAAAAGCGGGGCGTCTTCTATTCCGCTCATACCGTGAAGCAGATATGCGGACAGATTTTTCGATATGCCATTGCCACAGGACGCGGGGAGCGTGATCCAAGCGCGGATCTTAAGGGAGCGCTTACTCCGACAAAATCGACGAACATGGCCACGATAACGGACCCCAAAAGGATAGGGGGGCTTCTGAGGGCCATTAATGGATACGACGGGCAGATCGTCACACAATGCGCCTTAAAGCTGGCACCCCTGGTGTTTGTCAGGCCGGGCGAGCTGCGCAAAGCGGAATGGTTGGAGGTGGACCTTGACAATGCGGTGTGGAAAATCCCAGTTGAAAAGATGAAAATGAAATCTCCCCACATAGTGCCGTTATCCAGACAGGCCATTGATGTCTTCAAAATCCTCAAGCCGATTACAGGAAACGGGCGCTATGTGTTTCCCTCTTTGAGATCCCCCTCGCAAGCCATGAGCAACAACACAGTTAATGCGGCGCTCCGACGCATGGGATACAGCAAGGATGAGATGACAGGCCACGGATTCCGGGCCATGGCGTCAACGCTCCTTCATGAACAGGGCTGGCCTTCGGATGTGATTGAGCGGCAGCTTGCCCATAGTGAAAGAAACAACGTGAAAGCTGCATATAACCATGCTGAGCACCTACCCGAGCGGCGGAAGATGATGCAAAGCTGGGCTGATTACCTGGATGCGCTTAAGTCGGGGGCTCAAGTAATCCCGCTGAGGAGGGCAGCCGGAAAGTAGAAAACCAGTTTCCGGGGATAGGCCGACGGGGCGAAAAGTGGTTTTTCTGGACCGCCTGCCCCGGATAAACCCCAGGGCGCTACGGGAGGCGTGGAATAATGACCTCTGATACATCTGCTTCTTTTCCAGATCTCAACATTCCATATTTCAAGGGACACACAAAAAGGTATTTTGTCCCCAAATTCGAGGACATTCCCCTTGAACGAGTAGTGCTTTATGAATACCCTGTCGGGGTTAAAGAATATGCCTTGATATTTGAAATCGGCCTAAGCTGGGCGGAGCTTTGGGAGAAAGCGCATAACAAGATTCAAAGCCTCGAAGACGAGGATATTTCTAATCTGCCTTGGGGCGAAGTCCAGCCCCCCGAAGATCAAGAAAAAGGGTACAATGAAGAAGACAAAGAAGGGCTAAGAAACTTGGACGAAGTGACATACGAAGAAAAATGCAAATATATAGAACCACACGAAAGGCTATCGCTTCTCCTTGACAAACACAAAGAAGAACCGGATGTTGCACTCCTACTAAAACTTAGACTCCGCCAAGAAAAGGCCGGTTTTAACCTGACTTTTGTAGAGGAAGACAATAAAGGGAATATCAAAGCCATATTGGGGGATATGAAAGATGAATGGGGTCTCTGCTCTGCATTTAAGAAAGTGTATTGGAAAGAGATTCGCCCTGCGGATTACCTGAAGGAATGGGATTTCTTTATCAAAATGCAGGACGAGCCCATTCCTGAAGGTATCCTATTGGATGGAACCCATATAATTCTTTGGTCAAGATCAGAAGCTCAGATTGACGATGACCGCAGGCTTGAGGAAAATCATCCAATGAATTTCTCCCACTCTCCAGACTATCGTTCTGTCACAAAAAATGGAAAGAATTACTCTCTCACCACTAACCAAGCCGCAATTATTCAGTTATTACATGAAGCCTTTAAAAACGGAAATCCTGAAATCAGTCAGGAGCTTGTCTTCGATAGGATAGGGTCGGATGCATATAATCCCAGAATACGAGATACATTCAAGAGCAATCCCGAGGCAAGCAAAGAACTCATTGTCCCAGGCAAAAGAAAGGGCCTAATCCGACTCAATATATAATTGCTCATCCCCTCCTATCTACCGTTCCAAAGATACCCATGCTGCCCAATATGGCCAGTGTGGGTATTTTTTTGTTCGGAACCTGAAAAAAAATAGCATTCCCACCAAAAACCCACCGTACGCCCCCACGTACGTCCCCTCTCTCTAAGTTATGATGTCATCATCTTCTAATTCAAACCCCCTTTATATCCCCCTCGAAGTATTGGACTTCATAGAGGGTCTGAAAGGAGGACAAACCACATGGATCAGTATGTCCAAAATTGGCCAGGTTTCATTGATGATTTTGTGAATGGGCGGGGAAGATTCAAAGGAATACGCATCAGCAAACAGCAAAAGTATTTTTACAGAAAACATAATATCGTACCTATGCAGTTCATTTATTGGCTTCAGGAACAAGGGTTTTACAATGCAGTCAGAAGGTTTGAACATAAGAACCGCTCTAACCGAACGGTTTCCGCTGTTGTCTCCTACATCCAAAGGGCTATCTTCAATCAGATTCCAGCCCAACCACCGCCCGACAAAGTCACAATTATCAGGGATATGGAAGCCGATGATACGGAAGTCAAGGATTTTCTGGCAATTCGGAGGTTTGAGCAAATGGTGAGAGACGTACGAGACCGTTTATACAGTAAGCCGCAGAACGTATGGCGACGAAGAAACTATGATAACAGGGTTGTCAAATGATTTGAAATAAATCGTTTTAATCTGACTGCTCCCGACTGGAAAACCCAACAGGCCATGATCTTCACGGATCTTGGCTTTTTTTTGGCCATTAACTTTCAAAAAATAAGTCTTGAAAGGAGATTTAAAAATGACCCGCAAACCAAACATAAAGCTGAAAACGGTTTTGCTCGAACGGGGCATGACTCAACGTGAGTTGGCTTTCGGGACCGGAATAGATGAAGGCCTGATTTCAAAAGCTGTCCGCCATGGAATCGCAACCTGGGAGAACCGGAAGACCATAGCTGATTACTTAGATGTAGATGAAGACAGGATTTTTACACAAGGAGGGGCTTAGGTATGGAAAATCATAACGAGGGGAAGCTTGTCATCCTCAGGCGTCGCAAGGTTGAGGAACGGACCGGACTAACGCGTTCAACTCTCTACCTGAAAATCAAGAAGGGGACTTTTCCACATCCAGTTAAACTCGGCCCGCGGTCCGTAGGATGGATCGAAAGTGAAGTAAACAGCTGGTTGGAATCAAAGATTCAGGCGCGGGAGAAAGCTGCTTGCAGGGCGTAGAGATGCAGCGGCGCGAGGTTGAGGAGGCTTCAATGAACATTGAGAGATTTAAGGCCAGTCTACCGCCGATGGAAAACTATGTCCAAGGGTTGAAACGAAAGACGGCGACAGAGTCGGCGGGGACATGCCTAAAATGCGGCGGGACAGATCGCTTCATTATAAAGGAAGATCAGGGCGAAAAAAAATTCATGTGCAGGCAGTGCCACAAAAAATTCGGCGATGTGATCGAATTTCACGCTTGGATGGAAGGCATTTCATCAAAGGAATTCATCAGGCGGGAGATGCGAAAATCCAATGACAACGGGCAGTCCAAAGAGAAGACCGGGAAAAAGTTTGTTGAAGACCTTCAGGCCGAATGGGAGCGGATCAGGCCGGGGACTTTGGATCTCTCCAAGGTGTACACCTACCTTTGCGATGAGCGGAAGATTAGCAAGGAAACGGTTGATAAGGCCGCCCAGGAGGGGAAAATCAAGTCTTGGAACTATTCGTTGAGCACTCAAATCCTGAATTCACATTACACGGATGGAACAGATCCACACGCCGTAGCCTTCAGATTCGACCGTTTGGATAAAGGCGAACTGGCAGCCATAGAGGCCGTATCCACGACCGGCAAGCCCTTACTGGTTGAATC
>Ga0209164_1000608_pt1 | contig 73783 bp, 82 predicted proteins | sample MTBNYHSulfiMetaG_FD_187458 | JGI IMG/M metagenome (GOLD analysis project Ga0209164, IMG submission 187458) | Enrichment culture microbial communities from rom New York Harbor, USA that are MTBE-degrading - MTBE-NYH (New York Harbor Sulfidogenic)... | ecosystem: Environmental > Aquatic > Marine >... | reverse complement strand
TCAGGTACGGGCACCACGGAAGAAATGATACGACGATATATCAAAGAGCAACGGAACGAGGATGCAAACGATCAGTCGACCTTGTTCGACTGACGAAGCCCCCGAGCTTGCTCGGGGGTTGTTCACTCACAGCTGTGCGACGACCGTCCGTGACGCGGAATGTGCCGTGACAAGTCAGTCTGGATACGGATAGCAGACAACTGCCGGAGCGATTCTGCCTGCGGCCACGGACCGTAACCTTTCATGCCGGCGCTGTCGCCACGATGTCCTGACTCGCCATGCGCGCGATGAAACGTCAGGACCGCTCCAGCTTTTTCAGGAAATCCTCGCGATAGGCATCGCCCACGGGCAGACGCTCCTGACCGATGCGGACATTGTCCTTTTCGATGACGGACAGATGGCGCAGGCCGACGATGTAGGATTTGTGGATCCGTGCGAATTCGCCCGCCGGGAGCTGGTCGAGGGCCTCCTGCATGGTCATGAGCACCATGATGCGCTGGTCCGTCGTTTCAAAGGTCAGATAGTTCCCGGCACCTTTTACATACAGAATGTGTCGCCAGCGAACACGATGCAGCTTCGCGCCGCTTTTGAGGAGGAGATATTCCTCCCGGCCGGACGCGGCGACCGGATCGGCAACGTGCCGTCGGGTCAGCGCCCGCCGGGCGGCCTTGAGGAAGCGATCGAACTCGATGGGTTTCAGCAGATAGTCCACGGCGTCGTAGTCGTAGCTGTCCAGGGCGTATTCGGAGTAGGCGGTGGTGAAAATCACCAGGGGCGGGTGCTCCAGGATGTTCAAAAACTGCAGCCCGGTCAGATCCGGCATGTTGATGTCGAGGAACAGCAGGTCCACTGCCTGCCGGCGCAAGATGTCCATGGCCTTGATGGCGCTGCGGCAGGCGCCGGCCAACTTCAGAAAGGGCACCTTTTCGATGTAGTCCTGGAGGATGTCCAGGGCCACGGGTTCGTCGTCGATGATGAGGCATGTCAGCGGCTCGGTCATGGCAGGTCCTCCAGTTGCAGCTCGACAATGAAGCTCCCGGCGTCGGCCCGGATGTCGAGTCGGTGGGAGTCCGGGTAGAGCAGCTCCAGCCGGCGGCGGACATTGGGCAGGCCCAGCCCGGTTTCGCTGTTCCCGCCGGGTTGGGCGTTGCGGGCGTGATTGGAGTTGCAGACGGAAAAGCGGATGGCGTCGCCGGCCACGTCCAGGGCGATGTGGATGAACGATGGGCGTTGCAGACTGACGCCATGCTTGAAGGCGTTCTCCACGAAGGGAATGAGCAGCAGGGGCGGCAGGCGGACGCCCGCCGTGACCCCCGTGGCAGTGAATTCGATGGAGATGTCGTCCTCGGCGGTAAATCGCAGCTTCTGCAGCTGGATCAGCCGCCGGATCTGCTCCACCTCCCGCTCCAGTTCCACCCGGTCGGCGGCAGAGTCGTAGATGATGTATCGCATCAGATGGGACAGCTGGGCGATGCCCTCGGCGGTGCGGGCATCCTGCTTCCGGGCCAGGCCAAAGAGGTTGTTCAGAGTGTTGAACAAGAAGTGGGGATTGATCTGGGCCTTGAGCAGGCTGAGCTCCGTCTGCACCTGCTTGGCGCGGAGTTCCTGCAGCTGCAGTCGCTGGCGGAAACCCCGCCGGGCCAGCCGAATGGCGGCGGTCAGGGCGGTGAACAGGAAAACGTTGAACCAGGCGCCGATGAGGTTGTTCCAGTCCCGGAAGGTCCCGACCATGTACGTGTTCAGCAGCCAACCTATGGCGGCGACGATGATTAGCGCCCCGGGGATGTACAGCACATACCGACGGGCGGCCAGCCAGCGGTCCATGATATGGAAATTAAGGTACGTGGCCAGGGCGAAAAAACTAAGGACGGCGCCGTGGTAGATCAGGATGAAGTCCAGGGGGCGGCGGCGCAAGGTCATCAGGGTGAAAACGGCGTAGAAGAACAGCCAGAACGCCAGGTGCCGGACGATGGCGTTGCCGCTGCAGCGTAGAAAGACGTCTTTGACCGATTTTCCGCTCATACTCTGAATCTAGCCAATTGATGCGGCTAAATCAACACCGTTCGTACAGCAGGCGACGGGTTTTGTCCAAAAATGCGAGGAATTGATCCTCCCGCAGGAACACTTCCCGGTTGGGACCCGTAGAAGATGGCAAACTTTGAAGACCATCGGAGGAAATCATGTTGTGCCTTTTTCCCGTTCACGCTGTCAGGAAAATCGTTACGTGCTTGGTGCCGCTGATGATGGTCGGCGCCGCAGTGGCGGCCGGTGACGATGGGGTCGTTCCGTTTGACAGCGACCGCTGGCAGGTGCCCAACGCCCGGGTGACTGAATTCCTGGGCCGGCCGGCCCTCACCTTCGCCGGTATGGCCACCCTGCCGGATGTGGAGTTCGAGGACGGGGTCATGGAGGTGGACCTCGCTTTCACGGGTGAACGCGCCTATCCCGGCTTCGTGTTCCGGCTGGCGTCCCCCGACGAGTACGAGGAATTCTATATCCGTCCCCATCGCTCGAATTTCTATGACGATGTTCTGCAATACACACCGGTGTTCAACGGCGGCAGCTGCTGGCAGCTGAGCAACGGGCCGGGTTACACCGCCACGGCCGTCATTCCGGCCAATGAGTGGATTCATGTGCGCCTGGAGGTGAAAGGCACCCAGGCCCGGATCTTCCTGGGCGACGTGGACAGCCCCGCCCTGGAGATCACCCGCCTGGGGCACGGCCGGAGCAAGGGGCGGATCGGCATCAAATCCCTCCAGCCTGGCACGGCCTGGTTTTCCAATTTTCGCTATCGTCTCGACAGCGACCTGGACTTCCCGCCCGAGCCACTTCAGGAGATGCCGTGCGGCACCATCACGGATTGGGAACTGTCCCAGCCCTTCCGTTACGATGCCATCGATCCCGAAACGCACCCCAGCGCGCAACAGCTGGCGCTGGAATGGCGCACGGTCCACTGCGAACCCGACGGGGTGGTGAATATCGGCCGGACGCACAAACGCTCCGGCCCTCTGCCCGACTATGTCTACGCCCGGACCACCCTCGAGGCGGACAAGGCCCGGACCTTGCGGCTGCAGTTCGGCTACAGCGACTCCATCGCCATATTCCTCAACGGCCGGCTGCTGTACACCGGCCTGAGCGCATACCGCTCCCGCGACACGTCATTTCTGGGAATCGTCGGCCTGTTCGACTCGGTGGGCCTGCCCCTGGAGGAAGGGGCAAACGAACTGCTGCTGGTCATTGGCGAATCCATGGGCGGCTGGGGCTTCATCTGCCGGGATGGGGAGGCCGTACACCTTGACCCGCGGATCACGGAAGCATGGCGCACCCCCGCCGGGCTGGCCATGCCCGAATCGGCGGTGTATGACGTGAAGCGGTGTGTGGTGTATGTCAGCAATTTCGGTCGCGCCCTGCCGCCGGGCAGCCAGACCCTGACCCGAATGACACCCGACGGCACCATCACCGACCAGGAATGGGTCAAGGGCCTCATGTACCCCACCGGCATGCTGCTGGACGGCGACACCCTCTACGTGGTGGAGCGCCGGGCGCTGGCCGTCGTCGACGTGACCACCGGCCAGGTCAGGGAGCGCCTGGCCATTCCGGGGGGCGTCTTCCTCAACGACATTGCCCGGGACGCGGGCGGCAACCTGTATGTCTCCGATTCCCAGAAGCATGTGATCTGGCGTCATGACGGCAAAGAAGCCTCTGTCTGGCTGGAGGATAATGATATCCGCAACCCCAACGGTCTGCTGATCCACGACGGGAAACTGCTGGTCGGCTGCGGTGGTGACAGCAGCCTCAAAACGGTGGACATGACCGCCAAGGCCGTCACCGCCCTGGTCCGGTTCCCCCAGGGCGTCATCGACGGCATCAAGGTGGGACCTGGCGGGCGCTACCTCGTCTCCGTCTACGAGGGCAAACTCTACGCCGTGGCGCCCGACGGCCGGGCCGAAAAACTGCTGGATACCACTGCGCCGGGCGACCGCCTGGCCGACTTCGACTACGTTCCGGACCGCGGCCTGCTGCTGGTGCCCACCCTGGAAAACGGGCTGGTCAAGGCGTTCCGGCTGAAGGGAGACTGACGGCTCCCCACAGGATCGACCCATTCCCTGGAAAGGACCATTCATGAAACGGATCATATTTTTGCTCATGGCATGCGTGACGTGCCTGGCACCGGGCCTGCGGGGCGACGGAACGGGCGCAATGGAACTGGACCTGCGGGACGGCGACGGCTGGCACATGGTCGGGGCCGAAACGGAGCTTGTGAGCTACCTGGATACACCGGCGCTGCGCATCAACCCGGGACCGTGGGAACGGCTGGTCTACGCCCGGAACCTGGAGTTCACCGACGGCGTCATCGAGCTGGACATCGCCGCCGTCCCTTCTTTCACGGGGCTGGTGTTCCGGGTGCAGTCCGGCGAGGTGTATGAGGGCATCTACTTCCGGCCCCAGAATTCCCGGCACTCCGATTCCGTCAAGCGCGGACACGCCGTCCAGTACATCGCCGCGCCCCGCTACACCTGGTACTATCTGCGGGAGAAATTTCCGGAAAAATATGAGGCCGCAGTGGATCTGCCACCGGGCGAATGGTTCCACGTGCGGGTGGAGGTGGCGGGCCGGACGGCCCGCGTGTTCGTCAACGACGCGGCCGAGCCCTGCCTGGTGGTGGATGACCTGAAACATGGCGTCAGCCGCGGCTCCGTGGGCGTCTGGTGCGGCAACACCTCGGGCGGCACCTTCGCCAACCTGACGGTGTCGCCGGCTGACATGCCGGACGACGCCCCGGCGGCCGGGCCGGTGACGTACTCCGCCGAACAGGAATACCTGTTCGATCTCTTCCGCACCCGGCGGTCGGTGCGCCGCTTCCGGCCCGACCCGGTGCCGGCGGAGCACGTCGTCCGCATCCTGGATATGGCCCGTACCGCCCCCACCAGCGGCAACCAGCAGCCCTGGAAGTTCCTGGTCATCCAGGACCGGGAACGACTGGACCAGCTGCGGGATGCGTGCGTTGCCCGCACCCTCGGGCGGTACAAGGCCAGCGGGGTGACGGACCCTGCCCGGCTGGAAGCCGTCGCCCGGCGATCGGGGGAAGTATTGGGCAATTACCTGTCGGCGCCCGTGTACGTGGCCGTGCTGGTGGACAAGGGCTCGGCCTATCCCGATTACAACGTCTATGACGGATCCCTGGCCGCCGGCTACCTGCTCCTGGCCGCCCGGGCGCTGGGGTACGGCACGGTGTTCATCACCGACGCCGTCCCCTTCGACGCCATCCGCGAAATCTTCGCCGTGCCGGACCAGTTCGAGTTTATCTGCTTCACGCCCATCGGCGTGCCCGAGGAATGGCCGGAACCCCGGGGCAAGAAGCCCCTCGGTGAGTTTTTGGCGTTTGAACAACTCATGCCGGGCACCAACTATGTGCCGTGGCAGGAGCGCAAGACAGTGGAGCTGACGGCGGCGGAACTGGACGGCTGCGCCGGCCGCTACCGCTTCGCGGGGCTGGACCTGGTCATGGATGTGTACGTGGAAAACGGCCGACTGTTGGGCCGGATCACGGGCCAGGATCCGCTGGAGTTGCAGCCGGCGTCGTCCACGGAATTCTTTGCCCGTCAGGGGAATGTGGACATCACCTTCCAGCGGAACGACCCGGGCCGGGCCACGGGGCTGACCCTGCGCCAGGGCGGGCGCACATTCGAGGCGACGCGGGAGGACTGAGCCCATCCGCTGGACGATGCGTGGGCCGTTTTTACCTGACGTCCAGCGGCTGGCCCGGGACGCCGAACCGGGGCATGTCCATGAAGGGGACCGTCTGGTTTTTCATCTCGACAGCCAGCTCCCGCAGCAGGTCTTCGGGAATGCTGAAGGACATGCGGATCTGTTTGTCGTCGGAGGTGATGAGGATGGTGTTCATCAGCTTGCCCATGGCCCCTTCGCGCATGGCGCCCATGGCCCGCAGACCGTTGAGGAGGGCGGCGATCTGCTCGTTGGTGGCCGCATCGCTGGACAGAACCCGAAAATCGCCGTTGAGGATGAAATTCCGGTAATCCAGGGAGCCATACAGTCCGTCGAAGGCCTCCAGGGAGAGCGGCATCCGGAACGGCAGATCGTCGGCGGCGGGCAGCGCGGCCCGCATGGCCGGATCGAACTGCATGGCCAGCCAGCCCATGGCCTCTTGATCGGCCTGGGACACCAGCCCGGCCAGCTTTTCATCGAATGCCGGGGTGACGGGCTTCTGGTCATGCCGGTCCAGCACCTGTTTGACCTGGCCGGAAGCGCCGAACACCATCAGCGCATCGTCCACGAAAGCGAACGCTGTCATGAATTCACGGTCATCACCGCGCCGGGAGTAAAGCTCATGGAAGGTTCGGCTGCCGTAAAGGACAGGCCGGCGTTCCACCGCTTCATCGGCATCCACCGTCGCCAGGATCCGCTCCGGCTCATGCCGTACGTTCACCAGGACGGCCATGGGCACGTCCCGGGCGGACGGATCTCCCACCGCCGCGCCGACGACCCGCCGGATATCCTTCCGCCAGTCGATGCCCGTCTTTTCCCGGAAGGATTCGTATTGCTGCGGCAGGGAGTTTTCCGCCGGCGGTTGGTCCCCCTCCGGTTCCACCAGTTTCTGGAAATATTGTTCCGCGAACATCCGTTCGGCATCCAGGGCAAATACTACCCGGGCATCGGCCGGCAACAAAACCATCAGTTCCGCCGTGCTGTGATTCTTGAATTGAGGCTGCTCGACGTCACCGCAGGCGCCGGTCAGCAGGCTGAACAGGACGATGGGCAGGCAGGACCAGGGCTGAATGGATTTCATGGTGTTGTCCTCTCCTCGGGCTGGGCTGTCAGGCCATTCTACCCCGTTTCCCGGGACGGGACAAACAAAATGTCACCCGGCGGGTGGGGCCGATGTGAGCCCCTCGGGCGAACGGCGGGTGCGCAGCAGCAAACCGGGCGGGTATTGCCGGATCAGGCCGTGGCCGGCGCCACCTCCTCCGTCGACGCTGACGACGGCGCATTGAAGTCACCCAGCATGATGGGTACGGCCAGTTTGACCAGCAGGGTGAACACCAGAAAACCCACGGCGAAGATCCCGGCCGAGATGAGCACTTCCGAGGTGGTGGGCGTGTATTCGTAGATCTCGCCCAGGGTGTCGGGCGTGAGCCCGGGAATGATCAGACCGATGCCCTTGTCCACATAAATGCCGGTGTAGATCAGCACCGCGCCGATATTGAGGGTGACAGGATTCCTGCGGGTGGCCGGAACCAGGAACAACAGGAAGGAAACGATATTGCAAAACATGGCCAGCCAGGCATAGCCCACGATGGCGTTGTGCTCGCCGATCCCGCTGTACAGGTATTCGGTGAAGAGCAGGTGGTGGGAACCGGAATAGTACTCCTTGAAGATCTCCGCGCCGATGAGGAAAAGGTTGATGAACATGGCGTAGGCCATCAACTCGGCGATCTTCCAGATGGCCTCGTCCTTGACCTCGAGCCGGGTGTGCCGCCGGAGGATCTGGAGCAGGATCAGCAGGATGGCCGGTCCCGAGCAGAAAGCGGAGGCCAGGAACTTCGGCGCCAGGATGGAGGCGTTCCAAAAGGGCCGGGCCACCATCCCGTTGTAGAGAAAGGCCGTGACGGTATGGATCCCGATGGCCACGGGGATGGAAAACAGGATGAGGGGGATGAGCAGTTTTTTGGGGTATTCGCGATTATGATACTGGGCATACAGCAGGTAACTGACGATGAACACGTTCAGGAACAGGTAGAGGTTGAGAACGATGACATCCCAGGCCATGAGGGACAGGGGGAAATTGAGGTTGCCGAGAACGGGGATGAGATGCCAGAACCGGTCGATGCGGCCGATATCCACCGACACGAAGAGCATGCACATGATGATGGCGCTGATGGCCAGCAACTCGCCCAGGATGACGATCTCCTTGATGGGCTTCCAGTTGTAGACGTACGCCGGGATGACCAGCATGATGGCCGCGGCGGCGACCCCGACGAGGAACGTGAAATTGCCGATGTAGAAGCCCCAGGTGACCTGATCACGCAGGGCGGTGACGATGAGCCCTTCGCGGTATTGCTCCACATACGTCAGGGTGCCGACAGCGATAAGCACCAGCAGGAAGACGAGCCAGAGGCGGTAGACCGTCGATCCCGAGACAAGAATGCGGAAGCTGTTGCGGATAAAATAATTCACCGGGTTACCCCTTTCGGAAAACTAGGTGGCGAAGAAATAGTAGAACCGGGGCTCTGTGCCAAGCTCCTCCTTGAGAATGAACACCCGTTTCCGGTTCATGATGTGCCGGATCTCACTCTCCGGATCCAGCAGGTTGCCGAATTTCCGCGAACCGGTGGGACAGGCCTCCACGCAGGCCGGGTATCGACCGCGGCGAACCCTCTGGATGCAGAAGGTGCACTTGCTGACCACGCCTTTCATCTGGGGCCGGTTACCGAGGTACTCCATGTCCGGATTGACGCTCTCGGGCGGCATCCGGGGCGTGGTCCAGTTGAAGCGCCGCGCGCCATACGGGCAGGCGGCCATGCAGCAGCGGCAACCGATGCACCAGTTGTAGTCCACCACCACGATGCCGTCCGGCTCCTGCCAGGTGGCCTGCACCGGGCAGGTCTTGATGCAGGGCGGCTGGCGGCACTGCTGGCAGGCCACGGGCACGTAGAAATAGTCCTCCTGCGGCACTGTTTCCGGATTGTAATAGGCGTTGGAATGATACACATCGATGCCGTGACTCTTCTCCATCTGGAGGACCTTGATCCAATGCATCTGCGGTTGGCGGGGCAGGTTGTTCTCCTCCACGCACGCATACACGCAGCGTCGGCAGCCGATGCACCGGGACAGGTCAAGGCCGTAGCCGTACACTTCGCCCTCATTGGGCGGGGTGGCCCGGATGGTCACTTCCCGCCCGAGTTCCCGGGCATGCTTCTCTTCCAGACGCCGCAGCACGGCGTTCAGCTCCTCGCGGCTCAGCTCCTTGAATCTCTTTTGAAAGAAGGCTTCGATTTCCGCACTGTCACAGCCGGAGAAGACACCCGCGGCGGCTGTGGCCAGGCCAGCCCCGGCCAGCCGCAGGAAACTGCGGCGATGGTAACTCCGGTCGGTGGGTTTTGCGTTTGGTTTGGCCATAGGGTCTCCTGCTCCGGACACGGCTAGCGGCCGAGATTCTCCGGCCGCACAGGAGGCGGCAGCGGTTTCATCGATTTGAAGGCGGGGGTGTGGGGATCGTGACAGTGAGCGCACAGCAGATACTCTTTGGGGCCGTTCCACTGGCCGGTACGCTTGCCGTGAATGCCCAGCCGCCAGTCGCGCAGCTTGGGGCCGTGGCACTGTCCGCACAGCTTGTACGATTCATCGAACTCGATGAGGCTACCGTCGGCCAGCCGCAGATAATCGCGGTCGTCCGGGTTGTGGCAGTCCCAGCACCACTTGGGGCCGTGGTGCAGATGGATGTCGGTGTGTTCGTCCTCGAGTTCGCGGATCTCGGGATTGGTCTCCATGTACTCGTGGCAGTCGGAGCAGGGGAAAATTCCGTCGCTGAAGGGGGGTGGTGGCACCTGGACCTGTGACGGATCGGCCGGATCGGTGTCGCCCGCCGCCGAAAAGGCCAGCGTCGCCGCCAGCAGCAGGAGGATCAGTGGCCTGAACCGCAGGGCTGGAAAGAGCGGGTTCACGTCGGCTCTCCTTGGAAAAAGTTTAGAATTCGCCTTAACATAGAAATACCATACCGGCACTCGATCACAAAATCAAATATTCTGCTAAAGATTTTTTTGTGTGGCCGGCGCCAGGGTGCCGTCACACTGTGCCGGGGGCCGGCCGTGGACATGGCAACGGCCAGAAACCGCGGGTGGCGCAACGCGGGTCGAGAGGGGGCGTGCCCCGCCGGAATTTGTGAGGACTTTTGGCCGGAGATACCGTAAAATGAAGGGAAGACATAATCTCGGGGCCGCTCCGGCGTGGATGTGCGGGCCGTCCGGACGGCTGCGCCAGGAGATTCGCCCGCTCCGACACCCTGTTCCGGGAGGAAGCCATGGAATGCCTCGAAGCCATCCTGACCCGCCGCAGCATCCGGCGTTTCCGGGCGGAACCGATCCCTGCGGAGAAAGTGGAACTCCTGCTGCGGGCCGGCATGGCCGCCCCGTCGGCCATGAACCTGCAGCCCTGGGAGTTCATTGTCGTTACCGACCGCGTCCGGCTGAGCGACATGGCCGCCATCATTCCCTACGGCAAGATGTTGCCCCAGGCGGCGCTGGCCATCTTTATATGCGGCAATTTGCGGCGCGCCCCGGAACAACGGCGCGAACTGATGTACTGGGTGGTGGACTGTTCCGCTGCCGCGCAGAACATCCTGCTGGCGGCGCACAGCCTGCAGCTGGGCGGTGTCTGGCTGGGCGTTTTTCCGCGGCAGGAGAGGATGCGGGGACTGGCCGAGCTGTTTCAGCTGCCCAGTCATATCCAGCCGCACAGCGTGCTGGCCCTGGGAGTGCCCGACGAAGAAGGGGTTGTCAAGGACAAGTTCGATCCGGACAAAATCCATGCGGCGGAATGGTCCGTCCGCCCCGAGGATGATTGATTCCCGGGTTGCCTGGCTTCACCAGACGCCGCCAGAGCCGCTCCTGCGGAAAAAAAGGCCCGGCGTCCTGTACGGACCGCCGGGCCGGTGATTACGTTGCGACCGATGTTCGTTATTGAATCAGGTCCTGGATTTCCTGAATGAAGCTTTCCGCGGTTTTTTCCCGGCCGGCGCCCAGCCGCCCAAGCTCGGTCTTTCCGTCGGCCTTGAGGACGACATAGGTGGGGAAACCCATGATGCTCCGTTCCCGCAGCAGGCGCTGGTTGCGGTCATGGTATTTTTCCGGAACCAGGGATTTGTCGCGGGGATAATCCAGACTGACGAGAATGATGTTTTTCTCGGCGAACTGATAGAACTCGGATTTGGAAAAGACCTGCTTATCCATGAGTTTGCACCAGCCGCACCAGTCTGAGCCGGTGTACATGACCAGGATGGGCAGATTTTTCTCCTGGGCCAGCTTGAGGGCAGCCTCATAGTCCTGGGTCCACTGGCCCAGTTTGGCCCCTTCCGACAGGGAGGGATTGGCCAGGGCGGGAAGCAGGGGCAGGCCCAGTAAAAAAATGATAAGTGCTGAATTTGTAAACAGTTTCTTCATACCATTCTCCTTCGTTCAACAAATGTCATCCACTATAGATTGTTGTTTTGCTCGTCCGGTTCCATTTCCTGACACAAAACTGGACAAACGGGGTCTATTATATGATGCCGAGCGGAACGGATATGTTCCGATTGCTACACAATTTCTTCCGCCGGCAGTGTTCCGCATCGTGGAATTCTGGTAGAATACGGCGATGCCCAGGAAAACCGGCCGGCGGCAGCGGACCGGGCCGCCCGGACAGGGAGGAACACCCGATGGATCAATTTAGAATTGTCGGCCCATGCCAGCTCAAGGGCCGGGTGAGGATTTCGGGCGCGAAGAACGCCGCCCTGCCCGCCATGGCCGCCGTTCTGCTCACCGAAGACGAGGTGCACCTGGAGAATATGCCCGCCGTTTGGGACGTGGAGACCATGGGCCGCATCCTGGACATCATCGGCTATGACGTGGCACGGGACGGCGACAGCGCCCGTTTCCGGCAGCGCCGCGTGCAGGACCTGTGCGCCCCGTATGACCTCGTGCGCACCATGCGGGCCTCCATTCTGTGCCTGGGTCCCCTGGTCAGCCGATTCGGTTATGCCAAGGTTTCTCTGCCCGGCGGCTGCGCCATCGGCGCCCGGCCGGTGAATCTCCATCTGGCCGGGCTGGAGCGGATGGGGGCCGAAATCGTGGTGGAGCACGGCTATATCGTCGCCCGATGCCGGCGGCTGCACGGCGCCAATTATACGTTTGAGAAGGTGACCGTCACCGGCACGGAGAACCTGATGATGGCCGCTGCCCTGGCCGAGGGCCGGACGATCCTGAACAACTGCGCCGTGGAACCGGAAGTCACCGACCTGGGCGAAATGCTGCAGCGGATGGGCGCGCAGATCGATGGACTGGGCACGCGGCAACTGGTCATCGACGGCATGGACACCCTGCACGGCTGTTGTCATCCCATCATTCCCGACCGGATCACCACCGGCACTTACCTGGTGGCCGGAGCCATCACCCATGGGCAGCTGGTGATCGAAAATTGCCGGCCGGCCCATCTGCAGGCCGTCCTGGATGTCCTCACCCAGGCCGGTGTGGCCATGGACGTGGATGCCGACCGGATCATGTTGCCCGGCAACGGGCCCCTGCGACCGGTCACCATCACCACGTCCCCCTATCCCGGCTTCCCTACGGACATGCAGGCCCAGCTCATGAGTCTCATGACCCAGGCCGATGGAACATCCTGCATTCGGGAAAGCATTTTCGAAAATCGCTTTCTGCATGCCATGGAACTGGATCGCATGGGCGCCAATATCCGCATCGACGGCAATACGGCCCTGGTCTACGGACCGCGTCCGTTGCAGGGCGCCACGGTGACGGCTTCGGATCTGCGGGCCAGCGCCAGCCTGGTGTTGGCCGCACTGGTGGCCCGGGGGGAGACCATCGTGCGCCGCATTTATCACCTGGACCGCGGCTACGAACGGATGGAGGAAAAACTCAACGCCCTGGGCGCCTCCATCGAACGCATCCGGACCTGACGGGCCGCGACGGTGCGGCCCGGTGACCGGGGCCAACCGGCACCCAATCAAAAAATATATGGATTGTTGGCGCGGGACGGCTTGTGCATCACCCGAATGCCACAGCGCGCCGCCAGGGTGTCGAGAATCGCCTGGCAGTTGTCCTTGTCCAGCCGGAAATAGGCGAATTGGTCTTCGGCGGCGGCCCGGCTGAGACGGTACTCGATGGTCAACCAGTGGCGGTATTCGGGCAGGTTACCCAGGCCCGGCGCTCCCAGCGGCACAGGCCGGCGATGGGCCGAGCGCTCGTAGGACAGATCGGTCACGGCCGTGAAGGGGATGGCCAGATAGGTTTTTTTCTCCGGCTTTTTTTCGTGGGCGACAACCAGTGTGTCCTCGGTGAAGATGAACCGCACGTCGTACTTCTTGTACTCTTCGTTTTCCACCACCAGGTAGTCCACTTTCCGGAAAAAAAGCTCCTCCGCCCCCGCCAGGAGGCCCATGATCATCAGGATGGCCGCCGTTTGAATGCATACCCGTTTCATGTCCGGTGTCCTCCTTCCCTTGAGCCACCCGCTGCGGCAAGGGTGGCATGACTGACGCCTGCGGATACCCGATCCAGGAGCCGACAGACGCGGTGGGGAACTCCCCCTCATATTGGATGTTTCAGGGATGGCTGCGTTCAGAATCGGTTCGCGACGTCACGGTCACGGATCAGTCCAGTTCCGGCAGTTCCAGGTTGTAGCTGCCCGATTTGGCGTCTTCCCGTTTGAGCAGGAGCGCGAAGAGGAAGCCCACCAGCCCCAGGCCGGCGAACATCAGAATGGTGTAGGTGTATTCGAGGTTGGTCGGTTGCAGCCCCTGCTCGTGGAGAAAGGCGATGACGAAGGTCAGCGGGGTGCCCAGGATAAACATGTCGGGTACGAAGGGGATGGCGGCGATGGCGGAGCGCAAGAGCTGGTCGATGGTGTCGGCGTTGGCGTAATCGGTGATCATGCCGGCGAAGATGGGGAAGGCGAACAACCCCAGGTTCTGGATGGACGTCATGACGCCATAGGCGGTGCCCAACCGCCGTTCCTCGACGATGCGGGCCACGGCCGGCCACATGGCCGACGGCACCAGCGAGAAGGCGATGCCCAGCACGAACATGGCGATATAGGGCGTGATGTAGGTCAGGGAGAGGCTCAGATGCACCAGCAGCAGCATGCCGGAGCCGTACAACATGAGAGTGGCCCGTTTCCCCTTGCGGTCGACGAAGAGACCGAACAGGGGGGTGAAGATGATGGTTCCCCAGATGATCATGCTGGTCAGCGTACCGCTGAACGTCAGCGAAAGGCCGAACTTGTTGTGGAGGAAGTCCGGGCAAAACGCCTGGAATGGGAAAACCGCCGAATAGAAGGTGACGCACAGCAGACTGATGAGGATGAACGACTTGTTCTTCAGCAATTCCCAGATGTCCCGCACGTTGAAGCGCTCGTCGGCCGCCAGCAGGGAACCGGTTTGCGGTTTTTGGTAGAGCCTGGTTTCGGCGACGGTGTAGATGATGAAGAACAGAAAACCGACGCCCATGGTCACCGCCGCCACCCAGAGGGCGGTGGTCCAGCCGGTCTCCGTCTCGATGAGGATGGGCGACAGAATCAGGGCCAGCGCCGTGCCCAGGCGGGCCACCGCCAGGTTCAGGGCGAAGGCGAAGGCCAGCTCCTTGCCGCGGAACCAGCGCACCACGATCTTGTTGATGACCACGATGCTGGTTTCGGCCCCCAGCCCGAAGAGCAACCGGCCCAGGATCATGAGTTTGAGTTCAGGTGAGTAACCGGAGAGAAACGAACCGAAGAACGCGTAGCCGGGGCCGCCCGAGCGGAAAAGGTCGCTGGCGCCGTAGGCGGTGAAGATCGCGCCCAGCGCGCACAGCAAGGTGAACAGCAGGCCGGTTTTGCGAATGCCGAACCGGTCGAGGATGATCCCGCCGAAGACGGTCATCAGCAGAAACGTATTGGGAAACGAGTAGAAGGAGACGATCAGCCCGTAATCGGTGGAACTGATGCCCAGCTCGTTCTGCATAACGGCCTTGATGGAGGACATGGCATCGTAGACGTAGTAATTGGAGGCGATCACGATGCTGACCAGGAACAGGACTCCCCAGCGGATGGCGCGCTTGTTTCTTTCCGACATGCAATTCTCCCTTTAACAGTAAACGGTGATTATAGGGAAGCGGCGCCCCAAAATCAAACCAAAATCTCGGAACGGTCAGCGGCGGCGTTGAGCGGTGGCGGGTCTGGCTATGGATCTGTCCCGGATATCCTGAATCGCTGAGGGGATCCGTGGCCTTTGCCGGATGCGGGTCCCCTTTCAAAAAAAAGGCAGCGCCGGGGCGCTGCCTGCTGATGGAATCACGCGTCGTCTGAAACCGCTCAGTGGGTTTCCTTGTATTTGCGCAACACGGCCAGAACACAATCGATATCATATTCGGTGTGCTGGCCCGAGACCTGAAAGCGGATCTCCTCGTCGCCGCGCGGCACCACCGGAAAATTGAGACCGGTGCCCAGGACACCGTTTTCCGTCAGGTAACGGACCAGGTCGGCCGTCTTCTGGGTGTCACGGACCATGAGGGGCACCACGGGATGGTCACCAGGGATGGTTTCATAGCCCAGATCGCGGAGCCCTTTGTCGAATTTCTGGGTCATGGCGCGCAGGTGCTCCAGAATTTTTTGCCCCTCGGGACTTTCCAGGATATCCAGCGCCTGCAGGGCCGCCGCCGCCTCGGCCACGGTGATGGGATTGGAGTAAATGTACATGGGCGCGGTCTCGCGCAGGTAGCGGATCACGTCGGGGGAGGCCACCACGTAGCCGCCGTTTACGCCGAAGGCCTTGCCCAGGGTGCCGATGATGATGTCCACCCGGGTGTTGGTGTATTCCTCGGTGCCGCGTCCGGTCCGGCCGAAGGCGCCAACGCCGTGGGAATCGTCGATGATGGTGACGACGCCCTCTTCGAACTTGTCTTCGTATCGTTTGCAGATCTCCACCAGCTCATCCAGGGGGGCATGGTCGCCGCGCATGCTGAAGATGCCGTCGGTGATGACCAGGGCGCGGTTCCCATGGCCGACACTCTCCTGGAGTTTGGCTTCGAGATCCTTCATGTCGTTGTGCTTGTAAATGTATTTTCCGGCGGGGCGCGAGAGGCGCATGGCCTGGATGATGCAGTTGTGGTTCAGTTCGTCGCTGATGAGCACCGTCTCGGCGGTGGTCAGCGGAAAGATGACGCCCATACTGGTGACGTAGGCCGAGCTGAAGATCATGGCCGCCTCCCGGTTGTGGAACCTGGCCAGCCGGCGCTCCAGCTCCACGTGGGGGGTGTGCGTGCCGCTGATGAACCGCACGGCACCGGGGCCGACACCGTATTCCCGGGCCGCCGTTTCCTCGGCCTCGATCATGTCGTGCCGCAGGCTGAGGCCCAGGTAGCTGTTGGCGTTCATCTTGATGAATTCCTTGTTCCCGTGGCCGTCGATGAGATAGCGCGGGCCTTTCTGCCCCTGGGCCGGAATGATCTTGGTGATGACCATCTCCTTCCCCTTGGCCGTCCCTTTGGCCATGAGTTCATCCACATGTTTGCGCAGAACGGGGTCCATTTTGGCTAATGACATGATTGTCCTCCCTTACAGTTTTTTCGATAGTTCTTTGACCATGTCTTCGCACATGGCCCGCAGGTCGTATTTCGGATCCCAGCCCCATTCCTCACGGGCGCACGAGTCGTCCATACTGTCGGGCCAGCTGTCGGCGATGCCCTGACGGACGGGATCCACATCATAGCTCATCTCGAACTCGGGGATCAGCCGCTTGACTTCGGCGGCGATATCCTCGGGGGCGAAACTCATGGCTGTCACGTTGAAGGCATTGCGGTGCTTCAGCCGGGCCGGATCCGCCTCCATGAGGTCGATGGCCGACTGGAGGGCGTCGGGCATGTACATCATGTCCAGTTTCGTGCCGGCCTTGAGGAAGCAGGTGTATTTCTTGTGCTTGATGGCTTCGTAGAAGATTTCCACGGCGTAATCGGTGGTCCCGCCGCCGGGCAGGGTTTCATGGGAGATGATGCCGGGATAGCGCAGGCCGCGCGTATCCACACCGAAACGCTTGTAATAATAGTCGCACAGCAACTCGCCGGCCACCTTGGTGACGCCGTACATGGTGTTGGGCCGCTGGATGGTGTCCTGCGGGGTGTTGTCGGCGGGGGTGGACGGGCCGAAAGCACCGATGGAGCTGGGCGTAAACACGGCGCACTTGCACTCACGGGCCACTTCCAGGACGTTGTACAGGCCGTTGATATTGACGCTCCAGGCCAGGTTGGGCTTGGCCTCGGCCACGGCGGACAGGATGGCCGCCAGGTGATAGATGGTGTCGACCTGGTGTTCCTTCACCAGGCCGCCGAAGCTTTCCAGATCGGCCACGTCGATGAAGTAAAAGGGACCGGATTCACGGAGCTTATCACTGGGCTGGGTCTTGCGGCCGGTGGCGATGACGTTGGCATCGCCGTAGATCTTCCGCAGGGCCATGGTCAGTTCGGAGCCGATCTGGCCGACGGCACCCGTGACGAGAATCTTTTTCATAATAACCTCCACGTTTGTTTATGATGATAGAGCGATTGTTACTTCTTCAGCGCCTCATCCAGATTGGCGGCGATGGTAAAGACAGCGTCCAGCTTGGCGTTCTTCATGATTTTCTGGATGGCGGGCGGCAGATGGACCAGCAGCAGTTTCTTGCCCCGGTTGCGGGCTTCCAGGAAGAGTTTGAGGATCTCGCCGATGCCCGAGCTGTCAATGTAGGTGACATCCGCCAGATCCAGCACGATCCGCGCCGGGGCGGCATCCAGAGAGGTGGCGGTCATCTGCTGGAATTCGCCGAGCTTTTCCCCCAGGCAGATGCGGCCGGCGGGTTTGAGGTGAACAAAATGTTCATCGGCAGCAGTCACGGTGACCTCCTAAACATCATGAATTGTCCAGCATCCGTTGCAGGGCCAGTCGCGCGTCGCGGGCGATCTCTTCCGGCACCCGGATCACGTTGACGGGTTGGCCGGCCAGGATGGAGTCCAGGGCCCACAGCAGGTGGCGCGGATCGATGAGACGCATGGTGGCGCATTCCGAGCCGACGCGCGTCAGCGGCACGATGGTCCGGTCCGGATATTCGGCCGCCAGGCGGTCCACCAGGTGAATCTCCGTGCCCACCGCCCAACGACTGCCGGGCGCCGAACGGCGGATGGTCTCGACGATGAACCCCGTGGAGCCGGCCAGGTCGGCCGCCTGCACCACGTCGGCCGAGCATTCGGGGTGCACCAGGATCTGGTAGGGGGGATCCTGTTCCCGGTAATGCCTGACGTGGCTGAGTTTGAACGCCTGGTGCACGCAGCAGTAGCCCTTCCAGAGAAGGACCCGCGCCGCGCGCAACGCCGCCGGGGTCAGGCCCCCCGCCGGCTGAAGAGGATCCCACAGCACGATCTCTGCCGTGGGAATGCCCAAGCCCAGGGCCGTGTTCCGGCCCAGGTGCTGATCGGGCATGAACAGGATGCGCGGCGCCGTGCGAAAGGCCCATTCCACGATCCGCGGCGCGTTGGACGACGTGCAGACGATGCCGTCGCGGCGGCCGGTAAATGCCTTGATGGCGGCGGACGAGTTGATATAGGTGATGGGAACCGTCGGTGTCGCACCGGCCTGTTCAAGGGCGGCCCAGCACGCTTCCGCCTGATTGAGATCCACCATATCGGCCATGGGGCAGCCGGCGTTGATGTCCGGCAGGAGCACCTGCTGGCCGGGCGTGCAGAGGATATCGGCGCTCTCGGCCATGAAGTGAACGCCGCAGAAGACGATATATTCCGCATCGGACCGGCTGGCCGCCAGCTGGGCCAGTTTGAGGGAGTCGCCGCGGAAATCGGCGAAGCGGATCACGGCGTCCTGCTGGTAATGGTGGCCGAGAATGACCACCCGTTGGCCGAGCTGCGGACGAATCCGGGAGATCCGGCTCACGGCCTCCTCGTCGGAGAGACGGGCCAGTTCGTCAGGAAGAGGTTGCTGTCTGGTCATGCATCCAGCCCTTCGGGTAAGGATGGGTCACCTGGCGGCGACAACGAGGCGCGCGGCCGTTCAGGATTTCAGCTTCAGGATTTTCTTGAGCTGCTCTTCGCGGATATGGGTGCGGTGAATCCGGCGGCGGAGCCGCTTGATTTTGTCGCGGACGTCCTTCAGCTTGGCCAGATCATGATCTTCCTGGGCCAGGATCTCCTTTTTCTGCTTGATGAGGGTCTTTATCTCGGGCTTCAGTTTCAGGCGAGCCGCTTCCAGTTTCTCCAGTTCCTTGGAATGGACCTCTTCCACCACAAACCGGTCCCTTTTCTGGAGAGCATTGGACAGTTCCTCGATCAGTTTTTCCTTGTTCATGCCGGTCGCACCGACGATTTCCTCGAACTCGGCGGCCATCTCGCGCAGTTTCACCACCGTCAGTTTTTTCAGATCACTCTGTTTGTATTTGTCCACGTCCTCACTCCTTCGATGAATGGTTTACACAAAGTATAGTCTTATACTATTTTATGGGCTTTTTTTCAATAGCAAAATCGGCGGCCCCGAACCGGAAACGGTGCCTGATCTCGACGGTGGCCCTGCCGGCTGATCTCGGTAATAAACTGATAATATAAGAGTTTAACGCCGGCTCCTCCGGGCGGCTAAATTATTTGACTTTTAATTGCAGTAACTGTAAACTTTATTGTTCCGGTTGCAACGCAACGTACAGATCTGAAACGTCAAGGAGCAGAAACATGGCCATCATCCGGGCTTTTCGCGGACTACGACCCGACCCCAGACTGGTAGAAAAAGTGGCGGCGCCGCCCTATGACGTGCTCTCCTCCGAGGAAGCGAGGGAAATGGCACTCGGCAATGAGTATTCCTTCCTGCATGTCAACAAGCCGGAAATCGACCTCGATCCCGACATCGACCTTTACGACGAGCGGGTCTATGAACAGGGCGCCGCGAACCTGCAGCGGATGATCCGTGACCAGGTCCTGCGCCAGGATGAGAAACCCTGTCTCTACGTATATCGCCAGCAGATGGGACGCCACGTGCAGACCGGGCTGGTAGCCGGAGCCTCGGTGGCAGAATATGATGACGATCTGATCAAGAAGCACGAGCAAACCCGGGCCGACAAGGAGGACGACCGGACCCGCCATGTGGCCACCCTCAACGCCAACACCGGGCCGGTGTTTCTGACCTACAAGGCTGTCCCGGCCGTCGACGGGCTCATGACCCGCATCACTGCCGGCACGCCGGAGTATGATTTCACGTCGGCCGATGGAATCCGCCATGTTTTCTGGGTCGTGGCCGACCCCGAAACCATCGGCCGTATCCATGAGCTGTTCGACGCCATCGACTGCCTGTATGTGGCCGACGGCCATCACCGGTCGGCATCCGCCTCCCGGGTCCAGAAAATGCGCCGGGAGAAGAACCCCCACCACACCGGCGATGAGGAGTACAACTTTTTCCTGTCGGTGATTTTCCCCCATGACCAGATGCTCATCATGGACTACAACCGGGTGGTCCGCGATCTCAACAACCTGACCCCGGAACAGTTCGTGGACAAGGTGCAGGAAACATTCAGCCTGGCGGTGGTGGACGACGGCCAGCCGAAGCAGCGGCACGATTTCGGTATGTATATCAACGGTCGCTGGTTCCGGCTGACGGCCAAACCGGGGTCGTTCCCCGCCGAGGATCCGGTGCGCTCCCTGGATGTCAGCATCCTGCAGGAAAACCTGCTGGCGCCCGTGCTGGGCATCGGTGATCCCCGCAAGGACAAGCGCATCGATTTCGTCGGTGGCATCCGCGGTCTCCGGGAACTGGAACGACTGGTGCAATCGGGCAAGCACGCCGTGGCGTTCGCCCTGTACCCGACGTCCATCGAGCAGCTGATGGCCATCGCCGACGCCGGCCGGTTCATGCCGCCCAAGTCCACCTGGTTCGAGCCGAAACTCAAGAGCGGCCTGGTCGTTCATCTGCTGGATTAGCCTGGAGAATGATGGTGATGACGCCATAAAGACCATGGATAAACGAATATTCAGCATTTTTTGGGTGGTACGAAAGGATTTGCTGACCATCCAGTTTTTTACGCAAAAGATCGGCCCGCTGAGCTAGCCGGTTTCCCATTTCTTTCGCCCTATCGTTTGACTTGATTCAACACATCGAGAATAAACACAGGAGGAGACATGACTGAGAAAATCAGAGTGATCATCATGGGTGCCGCCGGCCGCGATTTCCACAATTTCAATACGGTCTACCGCAACAATCCGGCGGTTGAAGTAGTGGCCTTTACCGCCGCCCAGATTCCCGATATCGACGACAAGCGCTATCCGGCCGAACTGGCCGGGCCGCTCTATCCCGAAGGTATTCCCATTTACGCCGAGGAGGACCTGGAGGATCTCATCGACCGTTACCGCGTCCAGGCGGTGGATTTCGCCTATTCGGACGTCTCGTACGACACCGTGATGAACAAATCGGCCCGGGTGCTGGCCAAGGGGGCCGATTTCCGGCTCATCGGTCCGGGCGCCACCATGATCGAGTCCACCAAGCCGGTGATCTCGGTCTGCGCCGTCCGCACCGGTTGCGGCAAGAGCCAGACCAGCCGGGCGGTGGTCCGGGTGCTGCAGTCCCTGGGCAAGAAAGTGGTGGCCATCCGCCATCCCATGCCGTACGGCGATCTGGTCAAGCAGCGCGTGCAACGTTTCGCCTCCATCGAGGATCTGGCCAGGCACGACTGCACCATCGAAGAGATGGAAGAGTACGAACCGCACATCACCAAAGGCGTCGTGATCTACGCCGGCGTGGATTACGAAGCCATCCTGCGCGAAGCGGAAAAAGAGGCCGACGTCATTTTGTGGGACGGCGGCAACAACGACTTCCCCTTCTACAAGTCGGATCTGGAAATCGTGCTGGTGGACCCGCACCGGCCGGGACATGAATATTCCTATCATCCCGGCGAGGTGAACCTGCGCCGGGCCGACGTGGTGGTCGTCAACAAGGTGGACACGGCCGACCCTGACGGTGTGAACGACGTGCGGGCCTCCATCCGCGAGCTGAATCCCGGTGCGTTGGTCATCGAGGCCGCCAGCCCGCTGTTCGTGGATAACTACCAGGAGATCCAGGGCAAGCGAGTGCTGGTGGTGGAGGATGGTCCGACCCTGACCCACGGTGAAATGGAGTACGGTGCCGGTGTGGTGGCCGCCCTCAAGTACGGGGCCGCCGAACTGGTGGATCCGCGGGAATACGCCGTCGGTCGCCTGGTGGACACGTTCGAGAAATATCCCGACATCGGGATTTTGCTGCCGGCCATGGGCTACGGCGAGGAGCAGATGCGTGACCTGGAAGCCACCATCAACAATACGCCCTGTGATCTCGTGGTCATCGGTACGCCCATCGATCTGCGCCGGGTCTGCAAGATCGAGCATCCGACCGTTCGCGTAGAGTACGAACTCCAGGAAATCGGCCAGCCCGATCTGAAGACTGTGCTCGCCGATTTTGTCAAAAAGATGTAATCATTGTCGCGGGGGACGACGGGCGTCCCCCGCCCATCCTTGATGTTTCCCCGGCTGGACGATGCGTCCTGGTCGGGCCCGGGATGATCTTTCAACAATTCTCCAGCGGGGGTAAACCATGACCGAAGAAAAAATCGATAAAGGCAGGATCGACATCGATGTGGACGAATGCAAGGGGTGCGGACTTTGCATTGTCGCTTGCCCCGTGAACGTCATCGAGTTCTCCAAGGACATCATCAACAAGCAAGGCTATCATCCGGCCCAGTACAAAGGCAGCGGTTGTATCGGCTGCGGTAACTGTTTTTATACCTGCCCCGAGCCGGGTGCCATCACCGTGTATCGCCTCGCGAAAAAAGAATCGTGAACAGGAGGGGCCCATGGCAAAGCAATTGATCAAAGGGAATGAAGCAGTTATCAAAGGCGCGGCCCTCGCCGGCTGCGTGGCCTACTTCGGCTATCCCATCACGCCCGCCAGTGAAATCGCCGAAGCGGCCGCCAAATACTTTCCGCTCATCGGCCGGACGTTCATCCAGGCCGAAAGCGAAATCGCAGCCATGAACATGGTCTATGGCGCCGCCTCGGCCGGGGTGCGCTGCATGACGGCCTCCTCCGGACCCGGTATCTCCCTCAAACAGGAAGCCGTATCCTACTGCGCCGGAGCCGAGCTGCCCTGCGTCGTCGTCGACATCATGCGCGGCGGGCCCGGCCTGGGCAACATCGGCCCCGAGCAGGGGGACTACAATCAGGTGGTCAAGGGGGGCGGCCACGGCAATTACAAGGCCATCGTCCTGGCGCCCAACTCGGCCCAGGAGATGTGCGACCTGACCATGAAAGCGTTCGAGCTGGCCGACAAATACCGCACACCGGTCTATGTCATGACCGATGGCGTCATCGGCCAGATGATGGAGCAGGTGGAATTCCCCACCCGCGAAATCAGCGATCCTCCGCGCCAGGACTGGGGGATTCACGGCGACCAGGCCACCCGCAATCATCTGATCACCTCCATCTTCATGAACAATGAGCTGCTGGAGGAGCACAATCATCATTTGCAGAAGAAGTACAGGCAGATCGAAGACAATGAAGTGATCGTGGACGAATACATGACGGAGGACGCCGAGCTGCTGGTCGTCGGCTACGGCATCGTCAGCCGAATCCTGCGTTCCACGGTGGATGCCGCCCGGGAGGCCGGTATCCGGGTCGGCCTGTTGCGGCCCGTGACGGCGTGGCCCTTCCCCTCCCGGCGGATCCAGGAGCTCTGCGGCCAGGTGAGGAAAATCCTGGTGGCGGAGATGTCCAACGGCCAGATGGTGCAGGATGTGCGCCTGGCCGTGGAGGGTCGCCTGCCGGTGGAGTTCTACGGGCGGATGGGGGGCATGGTCCCGCCCGCCGGTGAACTTCTCGAAGTCGTGAAAAAGTTGTGAGAGGTGATGTCATGTACGAAAAGATACTGGAAAAGCCCAAAAGCCTGTATGAGAATTATCCGCGCAAGGAAGGCGACATCACCGTCACCCACTACTGTCCGGGCTGCGGTCATGGCATCGTCCACAAAATGATCGCCGAAGCGCTGTCCGACCTGAACCTGGCGGAACGAGCCATCCTCATCTCGCCGGTGGGTTGCTCCGTGTTCGCCTACTATTACCTGGACGTGGGCAACATCCAGGCGGCCCACGGCCGCGCGCCGGCGGTGGCCACCGGCATCAAGCGGGTGAATCCCCACAGCATCGTCATGAGCTACCAGGGCGACGGCGACCTGGCGGCCATCGGCGGCGACGAGATCATGCAGGCCGCCAACCGCGGCGAGCAGATCACCGTCTTCTTCATCAACAATGCCATATACGGCATGACAGGCGGGCAGATGGCGCCGACCACCCTGGTGGAGCAGAAAACCACCACGTCGCCTTACGGCCGCAATCCGCACAACGAGGGATTCCCCATCCGGGTGTGCGAACTGCTGGCCACCCTGGAAGCCCCCGTGTATATCGAGCGGGTGTCGCTGCACAGCAACGCGTCGCGGGTCAAGGCCCGTAAAGCCATCCGCAAGGCGCTGCAGGTGCAGGCCGACCGCAAGGGATTTTCCCTGGTGGAGATTCTCTCGGGATGCCCCACGGGCTGGAAGGTGAAGCATCCGTCGGATTCGCTGACCTGGATCGAGAAGTACATGCTGCCCTATTTTCCGGTGGGTGTCTTCAAGGACCGGACGGAGGAAGCGCTGCCGTATGAGTACATCGAGAACGTGCCGCCGCTGGCGGAGATGCCGACACTCATCGACATCCCCGTCGAGGACAAGGTGGCCCGGGCGTCCATGGCCGATCTGCCCGAACAGTACCGCAACCCGCGCATCAAGATCGCCGGGTTCGGCGGGCAGGGTGTTCTCTCCCTGGGCGTGGCCATCGCCCAGCTGGGCCTGATGCAGGGCTACAAGGTTTCCTGGCTGCCGTCCTACGGGCCGGAGATGCGGGGCGGGACCGCCCATTGCCATGTGCTGGTGTCGGACAAAACCATCGGCTCGCCGCTGGTGACGGCATCCACGGTGTGCGTGGCCATGAACAAGCCGTCCCTGGAGAAGTTCGAGAAGGAGCTGGTGCCGGGCGGCCTGCTCATCACCAACACTTCCATGATCGATATCGAGCCCACCCGCAAGGATGTGGAGTGGCTGCCCATTCCCGCCACGGAGATGGCGTCGGAACTCGGCAATATCCGCTTTGCCAACATGGTGGTGCTGGGCGCCTATCTGGAGAAGACGAAACTGGTGCCGCTGAAAGTGGCCTTCGAGGGGCTGCACATCTTCCTCAAGGCGAAGAAGCTTATCCCCGACAATGAGCGGGCCCTCCAGGCCGGCGTCGACTATGTACGCAAAAAAATGGCCGGCCAGTAAGTCGCCGGCGTGACCGGAATCTGACGGCCCCGTGCGACGTGTCGGATGGGGCCGTTTTGTTTGCGGCGTAGCCGCGTCACACGCCATTGGCCCGAGCGGCAGACCGCACCGGGAAAGCAGTTGGTTTTTGTCCGGTATTGGTATAAGATGGGGTCTTTAACGATATTATCTTTGCAAGTTTTATCCTTGAAGGAGGCTTTATGACTCTCAGCCGACGCGAGTTGGAAGCCCTGGAATATCATAGTAAAGGGCGTCCCGGAAAAGTCGAGGTGAACTCTACCAAACCCTGCCTGACGCAGCGCGATCTCTCCCTGGCCTACACGCCGGGGGTGGCCGTGCCGTGCCTCCACATCGCCGACCGGCCGGAGGATGCCTTCCGCTATACCAGCAAGGGCAACCTGGTGGCCGTGGTCTCCAACGGCACGGCGGTACTGGGCCTGGGCAATATCGGCGCCCTGGCGTCCAAGCCGGTGATGGAAGGAAAGGGCGTCCTCTTCAAGCGATTTGGCAACATCGACGTTTTCGACATTGAGCTGGATTCCCACGATCCGGACGAGATCGTGCGCACCGTCAAACTGCTGGAGCCCACCTTCGGCGGTATCAATCTCGAGGACATCAAGGCACCCGAATGCTTTTACATCGAAGAAAAGCTCATCGAGATCATGAACATTCCCGTGTTCCACGATGACCAGCACGGAACGGCCATCATCGCCGGTGCCGCCCTGATCAATGCCTGCGACATCACCGACCGCGACATTTCCCAGGTCCGGCTGGTGATCTGCGGCGCCGGTGCGGCCGGTATCGCCTGCGCCAAGATCTTCACCGATCTGGGCATCAAGAAAGAGAACGTCATGATGGTGGATACGCGCGGCGTCATCTACGAAGGCCGGACCGATGGCATGAACGACTACAAGGCCCGCTGGGCGGTGGACACGGACCGCCGGACCCTGGCTGACGCCCTCGACGGCGCCGACGTGTTCGTCGGTCTGTCGGCCAAGGACATGGTGAGCCAGGACATGGTCCGCTCCATGAACAAGAACCCCATCATCTTCGCCATGGCCAATCCCGATCCCGAAATCACCTACGAGGACGCCAAAGCTGCCCGGCCCGACGTCATCATGGCCACCGGCCGTTCCGACTACCCCAACCAGGTCAACAACGTGCTGGGCTTCCCGTTCATCTTCCGCGGCGCCCTGGACGTCCGCGCCACGGCCATCAACAACGAGATGAAACTGGCGGCGTCCAATGCCCTGGCCACCCTGGCCAGGCAGGACGTGCCTGACGGCGTCATCAAGGCCTACGGCGGCGTCAAGCTGCACTTCGGACCCGAATACATCATTCCCAAGCCCTTCGATCCCCGCGTCCTGCTGTGGGAGGCGCCGGCGGTGGCCCAGGCGGCCATCGATACCGGAGTGGCCCAGAAGCCTTTCGACGATATCGAGGCGTACCGCCAGAAGCTGGAATCCATGCTGGGCCTGTCCAAGCGCATGACCCGCCTGGTCATCAACAAGGTCAAGCACCTCAGGAAGAAGGTGGTTTTTCCCGAAGGGGAAGAGGACAAGGTCCTGCGCGCCGCCCAGATCATTGTGGACGAGGATATCTGCACGCCGGTCCTGCTGGGCAACAGCGTGGTCATCCGCAACAAGATCCAGCAGCTGGGGCTGGACCTCAAGGAATATGAAACGGTGGATCCCCTCATGGACGACCGGGCGCCCCGTTTCGCCGAAAAGCTTTACGACAAGCGCAAGTACAAGGGGATGACGCCGCGGTTGGCCAGCCGGCTGATCCAGGAACCCATCTACTTCGGCATGATGATGGTGGAGGAGGGAAGCGCCGACGGGCTGGTGTCCGGCATCACGGCCTCGTATCCCGAAACCATCCGGCCGGCCCTGCAGGTCATCGGTCTCAAGGAAGGCGCCCGCCGGGTGGCCGGCCTGTACATGATGATCATGAAGGAACGGGTCATTTTCCTGGCCGACACCACCGTGAATCTGAAGCCGACGGCCGAGGAGCTGGCCGAAATCGCCATCATGAGCGCCGATGCCGCCCGGGCGTTCGACTACGAGCCCAAGGTGGCCTTCATTTCCTACACGAATTTCGGCTCGGTGCTGAATGCCGACATCAAAATGATCCAGGATGCGGTGAAGATCGCCCGGAACCGCCGGCCCGATATCGTCTTCGAGGGCGACATGCAGGCCGATACGGCCCTGGTGCCCGAGTTCGCCGGGGAGAACTTCCCCCATTCCCAGGTTCAGGGCGATGCCAACGTGCTCATCTTCCCCGAGCTGTTCAGCGCCAACGCCGCCTACAAGCTGGTGCAGTACCTGGGCAAGGCCGACGCGGTGGGCCCCATGTTGCTGGGGATGCGCAAGCCCATCAACCTGCTGACCCACAACTTCACCGTGGATGACATCGTGACCATGACCTCCATCACGGTCATGGAAGCCGACAAGATGTAGGCTCGCCCCCGGCGAGACTCAATCGCAACCGGCCCGGGAGACCTTTTCCCGGGCCGTCATTTTTGGGGGCGAAGGATCGATTGCACGACCAGCGCAGAGCGCACCGGCCCTCAACGTGACGGTCGGCGGCAGTACGGGCCGAGGGGGCAGGCGACGGCGGAATCCCGGCAGGCCGGCCGGGTGGTGCAGGTTTCTGCACCGAACAGCATCAGGGGGAAATCGTAGCGGACGGGATCTTCCGGGCACAGCCGGCGGAAGAAAGCGGTGATCTCCAGGGCGGCCTGCCGGTCGGGCCGGCGGCGCTCCGTCAGCCCCAGCCGCCGGCAGACGCGAAAGAGATGGGTGTCCAGGGGGACGACGAGCCGGGCTGGCGAAAAGGATCGCCACAAACCCAGATCGGGTGGTTCCCGGCGCACCATCCAGCGCAGGAACATGAGCGGCCGCTTGCACGTGCCCGGTCCGGCCGGATCGGGCAGCAGAAAGAGCGGATTGCGCACGTTTTGGGCCAGGTCGGGGTGGCGGGCGAGGAGGCGGGTCAGCCGCCGGCGCATGTCGGTCAGTGCCCCCGCCAGGGCGGGCAGGATGGTGTCCGGCTCCCGGGACGGCATGAAGTGCCCGAAATAGCTTTCCAGGGAGGGCCAGCCGGCGTAAATTTCCTGCAGCACGGCCATGACGGCGGCCAGGTCCCGGCCCTTGTTGAAGCGGTAGACCAGATCGTCAAAATAGGCGCTCTCGTCGGGCAGGCGCATCTTTTTGACGAACAGCCAGGGGCGGTTGCCCATGCGTTGAAAAACGGTCCGCAGAATCGGCCGGAAAAGGTCACGGCGACCGTAGGCCAGCCCCGCCGACAGCCAGCCGACAATCTCCCGGTCTTTCCGGCCCGTATGATGGTGGACGAACTGCAGCGGATCACCGGCCAGGCGCCCGGCGAGGGGGGTGCGCCGCGACAGGTCTTCCAGTGCGTCGCGCAGCATGGCCAGAGAGTGAGATTCACCATCATCGCCGGTCATCGCTGATCCCCCTTCACGGTCTGGCGGTATTATACCAGAGCGGGACGGTGACCGCCAACGGCGCGGCGCCATGACCGGCGGGCCCGCAGGTTCAGCTTGCAAAAAGACGCGATCTGGCATATAAAGAAAGTAAGAATGTCCATCGGAACCGCCCGCGGCAGGATGAACCAAATGACGGGAAAGACAACGAAAAAGGAATGGGTCGTCGTCGAATTCGCACCCAGCGAAATCATGATCACCTTTGTCGGCCAGTTCATGGAGAGTGCGTTGGCCAGGATGGGTCTGGCCGGCGACTCCCGGCGCGGCCTGGTGGCCTGGGTGGGGGAAATTTGTGCCGCCATTCTCCAGAAGGGGTACAAAGGCAATCACCAGCAGGGTCATATCGGCATCCGGGTTACCCTCTCCGCCGCCGATCGGTTGGCGGTGGAGGTGACCGACCAGGCGCCGTCCTTCAACCTGCCCAAGCGGATTCAGGAATGGACCGGACCTGCCGCCACCCAAGGTCTGTTTTCCCTGAAAAGCAGGACCATGGCCAAAGGCAACCGGTTCGTGCTGACGGGCAAGGTCCGGCTGGAACATGTGGAGGAGTCCGCTTCCGGCCCAAACAGCAACTAGCTTCCCGAGAGATCCCTCCCCTGCAACCCATATCGCCTCGCCCGGCGGCTGGCCGCGACGGCAGGCTATGCAGACAGAGAACGGAGCGGGAAACCGAAGATGCCCGATGGCATCGAGAAAGGAGAATGAACAGTGAAATTGAGCCAATGGGAATGCCGGCTGGAACTGGCCGGCTGGAAACTATATGTTGCCCACATCGCTCTGGCCGCGGATTTCAGTCCGCAACGGCTGGACAGTGTCATGGAGCAGGAGGAGCGCCAATTCCGGGTCTGGATGCAGGGCAAGTCGGCCGCCAATCTCCCGGTCATCGCCGGCCTGCGGCAACTTTTCCGTGAGGCGGGGACGGATCCCACCCGCTACCGGATCTCCTCGGAGAGCCTCATGCGCCGGGTCATGAAGGGGGATGGCCTGCCCCGGGTCATGCCCCTGGTGGATTTCAACAATTTGCTCTCGCTGTACACCCTCGTGCCGTGCTGCGTCATGAAGATGGACGCCGTCGAGCCGCCCCTGACCCTGCGGCGGGGGATGGCCGGCGAGCGCATCAACGGCCTGCGGGGTCCCTTCAAGCTCGAAGGCAAACCCACCCTGGCCGACGCCAACGGGCCGTTCGGTACCCCCATGATCGACGATCATCGCGTCGTGCTGGAGCCGGGCGACGACGAGGCGTATCTGGTCGCCTATCTGCCGGCCAGCTCGGCCATCGAGATGCCGCGCGCCCTGCAGATGCTGCTGGACAAGACGGGCGGCATCGACATCCGCGCCTGGCGGGAATTCGTCTGAATCAGCCGGCCGGTCGTCGGAGCGCCCTGGCATGAAACAACACTGGGAAACCCACGTTTTTTCACTGCCCTCCGGGGAACAGATGCCTTTCCAGGTGGTGGGCATGGGCCTGAACGCCGTGGACCGGCTGTTGCATGTGGGCCGCTACCCTGACCGGGGCGGCAAGGAAGAGATTCTCACCGAGCGGATCCTGCCCGGCGGCCAGGTGGCCACGGCCATGATCACCTGTCGCGTGCTGGGTCTGGAGCGGGTGCGCTACATCGGCAAGGTGGGGGACGATGCGTTCGGGCGTATGGCCCGCGACAGCTTGCGGGAGAGTGGTGTGGATTGCCGGTATCTGGTGACGGAGCCCGGCGCGGCCAATCAGGCCGCCACCATTGTGGTTGACGGGCAGAGCGGCGAGCGGACCATTTTCTGGAGCCGTCCCGAAAGCCTGAATTTCCGGCCGGGCGAACTGACGGAAGCGGCGGTATGTTGTGCCCCGGTCCTTCATCTGGATGGTCACGACCAGGATGCGGCTCTGTGGTGCGCCCGCCGGGCCAGGGAAAAAGGCATGGTCACCGTCCTCGACATCGACAAGGTGCGGGACAAATCCGCGGAACTGCTCGGCCACATCGATTTCTGTATCATGTCGGAAAACTTCCCCCGGGTGCTCAGCGGCGAGACGGACCTCGCGCGCGCCCTGCGCGCCATGCGGCGGTATTGTCCCGGCTTTCTGGCCGCCACGGTGGGGCCGGCGGGCGCCTGTTTCCTGTGGGGCGATGAATTGGTGCGACTGCCGGGCTACGCCGTGCAGGCGGTGGACAGCACCGGCGCCGGGGACGTGTTTCACGGGGCCTTCATCTACGCCTGTCTCCAACGCTGGCCGGTGGGACGAACGCTCCGCTTCGCCAACGCGGCGGCGGCCCTCAGCTGCACGGAACCGGGTGCCCGGGGCGGCCTGCGCCCGGCGGCCGAAGTGCTGGCCTTTATGGAATCGGCCATCCCCCGCCCGCTGGACTGATATCCCGGTCAGCGGGCCATCTCCGCCTTTTCCCTGCCACGGCGACCCATGGATCGGCCGGTGATCCGGCCGACAGGCCCGCCGGGTTTATTCCGAGAACAGGAATTTTTCGTTGAGATGCTGCTGGATGTTGCGTTCCAGCAGTTTTTCGTGATCGAAACCCTGGATGCCCATATAGTATTCGGCCGATTCGATGAAAGCGATCTCCGGGATAAGGCCGATCATCTCCACCTTGCGGATGGCGACGCCGAAACGATGTCCCTCCAGGCGGATGGTCTCGATGACCCGGTACATGGGCGTGGCCCGGAAATTGTGGATGGACACGGTGATAAAGGGGAGACCGGTGGAATTGTCGAGCCCGGAATTGGCCTTGACGTGGCAAAGGCCGCTGTGGGGCGCCTGGAGCATCTGGCCAATGGCCCGGGCCATGTCCACCGTTCCGGTGTTGAGGAGCACCTTGAAGCTGATGAGGGGATGACGGGCACCGATGATGGTGGCGCCGGCGTCGGGCGGGAATTCGTCCGGTCCGAAATCGGGTTTCCAGCGGGGGTCCTTGATCTTTTCGGTGAAGCCTTCATATTCCCCCTGGCGGATGTTTTCGATGTCCCGTCGTGCCGCGTAACGGGCGGACTCGGAGAAGAGGTAGACCGGCAGATTGAACCGGTGGGCCACCTGGCGGGCGAATTCCACCGAGAGTTCCACCGTCTCCTCGATGCTGGTGTCCTTGAGGGGCACGAACGGGAACACATCCACGGCGCCGATGCGCGGGTACTCCCCCTGGTGGCGGCGCATGTCGATCTTCTTGAGGGCTTCTTCGTACAGCAGCAGGCCACCCTCCACCAGGGATTCCCGGGTTCCGGTGAAGGCGAAGACGGTCCGGTTGCGGACACTGTCCCGGGAGACGTCCAGCATCATCAGGTTGCCCACGTGATCCAGACGGACGGTGAGGTCCTCGATGAACTTCTGGTCTCTGCCTTCGCAGATATTGGGAATGACGGCGATGATTTTGCTCATGACACTCTCCTAGAAAATTCCCAGAAACACGCCGGCGGCGATGGCCGAACCGATGACGCCGGCGACGTTGGGGCCCATGGCGTGCATCAACAGGTAGTTGTTGGGGTCTTCCGCCCGGCCGACCATCTGGGCGACGCGGGCCGAGTCGGGGACGGCCGACACGCCGGCGGCGCCGATGAGCGGATTGACCTTGTCCCGGACGAACAGATTCATGATTTTGGCGAACAGCACGCCCGAGGCCGTGGCCACGGCGAAGGACACCACGCCCAGCACGAAGATGAGCACGGATTTCTCGTTGAGGAAAACCTGGGCCGTGGTGGAGGCCCCCACCGAGACACCCAGCAGGATGGTGCAGATATCCAGCAGCGCGCTGGATGCGGTCTTGGACAGGCGGCTGGTGACGCCCGATTCTTTCAGCAGGTTGCCGAAGAACAACATGCCCAGCAGCGGCATGCCCCCGGGCGCCAGCAGGGTGGTTAGCACCATGCCCACGATGGGGAAGAGGATTTTCTCGATCTGTTTGACCTTGCGGCCCGGTTTCATGCGGATCAGCCGCTCCTTCTTGCTGGTCAGCAGCTTCATGATGGGCGGTTGGATGATGGGCACCATGGCCATGTAGGAGTAGGCGGCAATGGCGATGGGGCCGATGAGGGATGGGGCGAGCCGTGAAGACAGGAAGATGGCCGTGGGGCCGTCGGCCCCGCCGATGATGCCGATGGAGGCGGCATTGGCCGGGGAAAAGCCCAGCCAGAGAGCGCCCAGAAAGGTGATGAAAATGCCCATCTGGGCGGCGGCGCCCAGCAGCACGCTCTTGGGGTTGGACAAGAGGCTGGAGAAATCCGTCAGCGCGCCGATGCCCAGAAAAATCAGGGGCGGATACAGGCCCGATCGCACGCCGAAATAGAGCATACCCATGACGCTGTTGGTGGTGGTATTGAAGACGTATTCGTGGGTGGCCGGATCGATCATGTAGACGGAGATGGCGTTGAACAGCTGCAGGGGCATGGGAATGTTGCCGATGAGGACGCCGAAGCCGATGGGCACCAGCAGCAGCGGTTCGTAATCCTTGGCGATGCCGAGGTATATGAACACCCCGCCGATGATGAGCATGATGATGTTCAGGTACGAGAGATTGGCGAAGCCGGTGCCCTGAACCACCTGGTCGAAATAGCTGAGGAACTCGCCGTGATGGAGGTCCCGCCGGTACTTGCCGGCGGCGAAGCCGGTGATCTGGCCGATGCTGTCCTCGGGGCCGACGCTCAGCAGCCGGAACTGGGCCGCCTGTTCGCCCGACTCGTCGTAAAGGAAGCCTTTCATGCCCTCTTTCAGTGGGGCGGATTCGCTGTTCTGCCAGCCCCGCCCGCTGATGATGAAAAACTCCTCGGCGTCGAGCCGGGTGACGTTGAGGTATTTCAATTTCATATCGGGGACGGTGGCGTAGCTGATCTCCGCCGGAACATGCGGCTCGTCGAGCCTGAGGCGGGCGGTGCTGTCGTATTCGTCGGCGTAGACGACGGTGAACTCACCGATCCGCCGGTCATGCCGGTCGTACAATTCGCCCTGGGTGGCGGGGATCACTTCGGCGCTCCCTTCCCGGGGATGGGCATGGGTGAATCCGTCATGATAGCCCTTGCCGAGCTTGATGTACGGGTCTTCGGTCAGGCGTACGCGAAACGTGCCCTGCCCCAGAACGGCGGCCGAAAGAAGTAGCAGAAACACAAGGAGCGCCATCCGTCGGGGGGTACGAAGCGCGCCTGCACTGGAGTACCGGTTTGGACAATTCATAGTCATATCCCGTCGAGGGTTGCCGGGGCGTTTCTGATGCCCGGCCCGGGGGCCCCGCACACCCGGACCGCACGGCAAGGCTACAGGGTGGTCATGGCCGGTCGGCTGATTTCCACCAGAACGTCCCCTTCCATGACGTTGTCATCCTTCTTCACATAGAGCTTCTTGACGGTACCGTTATGGGGCGCCTGGATATGGTTTTCCATTTTCATGGCTTCCATCAGCAGCAGATCCTGACCGGCCTGAACCGTATCGCCTTCCTTGACGAAAACATCCAGGATCAGTCCGGGCAGGGGGGCCTGGACCCCCTCGCCGCCGGCGGGACGGACGCCCTCGGCCGGTGCCGCCGCCGGCGCGGCGGCCGGGCGCGGCGCCGCCGTCGCTGTGGCTACGGGCGGCCGGGAGAATTCGGGCGCGGATATTTTTTTCCGGCCCAGCTCCACCAGTTCCACCACGAACTCCTGATCGTTGACGACGATCCGGGCGTGTTCGGACGTGATTTCCCTGATTTCGGACCGGTATTCCTTGCCGGCGATTTTCAGGATGTACTCTCTCATGATTTGGGTCCTCCCTTGGCCGGGTATTCGCGCATCCTTCCCGAGTCCGTCCAGGCACTGCTCGGCCGGAGTCCCGAGATGGTCAGCCGCTGGCCGTGATGGCCGTGGTACAGCCGCAATTCCACTTCCAGCACCGCCGTCAGAACGGCCAGGATATCCGGATCGATGGCGGCCGGCATCGTTTCGGCCGGGGCCGGCGCCTGATCGGCGGCGGGCTCCGCTTTCCGGGCGAACAGCCTGGGAAAGAAGGAAAACGAGAAGATCAGCAGGCTGGTGAAGATCAGTCCCAGGAAGACGACCCCGATGCCGAGGCCACTGATGGTTAAGGCATCCCAGATATCCATTGGCGACTCCCTCCCGGTTTACAGCGGGATGTTGCTGTGCTTCTTGGGCGGATTGACGTCACGCTTGTTGGTGAGCATGGTCAGCGCCTTGATGATGCGGAAGCGGGTTTCCGTCGGATCGATGACGTCGTCGATGTACCCCTTGCGGGCGGCGTTGTACGGATTGGCGAAGAGTTCGCTGTATTTGTCCTTCAGTTCGGTGGTTTTGGCCCCTTTGTCCTCGGCGGCGTCGATTTCCCTGCGATAGATGATTTCCACGGCGCCGTCGGGGCCCATGACGGCGATCTCCGCTGTGGGCCAGGCCAGGTTCACGTCGCCGCGGAGATGCTTGGAGCTCATGACGCAATACGCGCCGCCGTACGCCTTGCGGACGATGATGGTGACCTTGGGGACGGTGGCCTCGGCAAAGGCGAAAAGCAGCTTCGCGCCGTTGCGGATGATGCCGCCGTATTCCTGCTTGGTCCCGGGCATGAATCCGGGGACGTCCTCGAAGGTGACCAGCGGGATGTTGAAGGCATCGCAGAAACGGACGAAGCGCGCGCCCTTGATGGAGGCGTTGTTGTCCAACACCCCGGCCAGCGCCTTGGGCTGATTGGCGACGATGCCCGCCGGCCGTCCGTTGAACCGGGCGAAACCGACCACCAGGTTGGGGGCGAAATCGGGATGGATCTCGAAGAACTCGCCCTGGTCCACCACCCGCTGGATGACGTCCTTGATGTCGTAAGGTTTGTTGGGGTTCTCGGGCAGGATGAGATTGAGGCTTTCATCGGCGCGATCGATGGGGTCGGCCGATTCCAGTGCCGGCGGCATCTCGGTGTTGTTCTGGGGCAGGTAGGAGAGGAGCCGCTTCAGGGCGTCGAAGGCGGCGTCCTCGTTCTCGAACTGCAGATGCGCCACGCCGCTCTGTCCGGAGTGGATGGCGGCGCCGCCGAGCTGTTCGACGGTGACGTCCTCCCGGGTAACCTGCTTGACGACCTTGGGCCCCGTCAAAAACATGTAGGAGCTGTTCTGCACCATCATCACGAAGTCAGTGATGGCCGGCGAATACACGGCGCCGCCGGCACAGGGGCCGAGGATCAGGGATATCTGGGGCACCACGCCCGAATAGAGCACGTTCCGCAGGAAGATATCGGCGTAGCCGGCCAGGGCGTCGACGCCTTCCTGGATCCGCGCGCCGCCGGAGTCGTTCAGGCCGATAACGGGCGCGCCCACCCGGGCGGCCATATCCATGATCTTGCAGATTTTTTCGGCATAGGCCTTGGACAGCGAGCCGCCGAAAATGGTGAAATCCTGGGAGAAGACGAACACCAGGCGGCCGTTGATGGTGCCGTTGCCGGTGATGACGCCGTCCGTCAGGGGCTGGCTCTTCTCCATCCCGAAATCGGTGCAGCGGTGCGTTACGAAAAGGTCGAATTCCTCGAAGCTGCCGTCGTCCAGGATTTTCTCCAGCCGCTCGCGGGCCGAGTATTTGCCCTGGGCGTGCTGCTTGGCGATGCGGTCCTCGCCGCCTCCGGCCAGCGCCTTTTCGCGCTTGTTGGCCAGATCCAGAAGTTTGCGCTCGATGGTCATGTTTCCTCCCGCTCCAGCAAAAAAACAGCTATTCATATCACAACTCCGCAGGCAGGTCAATTTCAGTATTTGGAAATTTTTTCATGTTCCGCCGGCGAGGGCCGGCCGGTGAGGCGGGAAGGTCGAATCGACCCAACAAAAAGAAAATAAATTGGTTGAGTTCGCTTATTTACTATGTGGCCCGCCGTTCTGAATCCCCGGATGATCCGCCCGGGCGGCGGGGCCACGCCCGTCCGTCGGTTTTTTGGCGGCCGGCGGCATCTTTACTTGTCGCCGGTGGCGAGATGCCGCTATAATGGTCGAAATCAACGTCACCATGACACGCCGCCGGCGGGCCGGCGGACAAAATCGGCGAAACAGGGAGCCCATGAAAGAAATCATTCTGGTGGGCCTGATCACGGGCGGCTTGATGGGGGTGCTGCTGTGCAGCGCGTTCCGCTTCACCATGAATCGTACGCCCGAAGGGCCCAGTCCGCTGGGACGGTTCCTGGCACTGGGGGTCCTGTTCCTGGTGAGCCTGCTGATGGTGGGCCCGGCACTGAGTGTGGTCTACCGTGTCCTGATGATCCGTTTTCTGGGTTCATATGCCTGGTGGATCTTCGGGCTGATGCATACCCTGGTTCTGGCGGTGGGCATCAATTTCTTCGCCTGGCGCCGCCGGTTGCCTGATTTGCCCCTCATCGTCATGATCAATCTGGGGTCCGCTCTCGTCCTGGGCTGGGGGATTCCCTTTCTGTATTTTCTGCTGGACTGAAACGTGCCGGGCTATGGCTGTGGCCGGGCGGACGCTTCTGTGCTACCATGGACCGGAATCACGGCCCGCCACGTGTGGGCCGGGCGGACGCCATCACCGCCCAGCGCTTGAATCAGGAGGCGGACATGTCTTTTCGCAAAGAAATCGGGATGCTGCTTGTTTGTGTCGGACTGACCGTTCTGCCGATGGCCGCTCCGGCCGTATCTGCGGCGGCGCCGGCCGGACCGGCCGCCATGCTCGCCGAACTGGCCAGGGATTACGCCGCCCATGATGAATTGCCGGCGGCGGCCGTATCTTTCGGTATGGAGATCACCGGCACCGGCGGCGGGAAGTGGCATGTCCGTGTCGATCCGTCCGCCGCGGAGAAAGTGACGGTTCGACCGGGCTTTCCCGACCAGCCGACATTCTATTTCACCATGGATGCCGACACCCTGGGCAAAATCTGCGACGGGCAGTGGAATTTTCTGACCGCCGCCGGCCGGGCCCGCATGTCCGATCCGGCGCCACTGGATTTCGGTCTGATGGACGGATTTGTCCCGCCACCCGATTTCCTGGGGCGGGTGCTGCCCCTGGGATTTCACTTCTTCACTCGCGGCGTGCCGGAGATCGTGCGATTCGGCGGGGAACACAGTCGCCTGGTGCATGGCGGGAACGCCGTGCCCCTCTATTACGATGCGGGACTGCGCACGGCCTGGTATCAGATCAAGCCGGGCATGATGATCAACCGCGATCTGGCCGACGCCACCAACCCGTTCCCCACCCTTCTCATCTTCACCCGCGGCCGCGGGATGGGCCGTCTGGGCGAGCGGACCATGGTAGTGGAGGAGGGGATGACGGTTTTCGTGCCGGCGGGCATGGTCCATCAAATCTGGACCGACGCCGCCGTGGGGCTGGAATTCGTCATCATCATGTTCGGTGAGGGTGCCTGACGGCCTCCGCCGCCCGGTGATGACGGCTGTACATGAAAACACTTGACAAAGTGGCGTTGATGGAGTATTCAATGGCGCGCCGTGACGACGAAGAATCGTCGCCGCCGGTGGCCTGTTTTATCGGAAAGGGACTTGACAGTCCGGGGTGCTTTTGCTATAGTGCCCGAGCTTTGGAGGCACCGGTGTGCTCTCCGAATGGTGAAAATTAGCGGCAAGGAGAAGGACGTGCCTACGATTAACCAGTTGGTTCGGAAAAGTCGGAAATTGCAGAAGGCGAAAACCAAATCGCCGGCCCTGCTGGAATGTCCCCAGCGCCGTGGCGTCTGCACCCGTGTGTATACCACCACGCCCAAGAAGCCCAATTCGGCGCTGCGCAAGGTGGCTCGTGTCCGGTTGACGAACGGCATCGAGGTTACCACCTACATTCCTGGCGAAGGCCACACCCTGCAGGAACATAATATCGTGCTGGTGCGCGGCGGTCGTGTGAAGGACCTGCCGGGCGTACGCTATCATATCGTCCGCGGCACGCTGGACTGCGGCGGCGTGGACAACCGGGGCAACTCCCGGTCCAAGTACGGGACCAAACGGCCCAAAAAATAACGTTTAAATCTGCGGAGTATTCAATGCCGAGAAGAAGAGAAGTTCCCAAAAGACCAGCGGCGCCGGATCCGTTGTATAACAGCCAGTTGGTGACGAAGTTCATCAATTCCATGATGCTCCAGGGCAAGAAAACCGCTTCCGAACGCATTTTCTACGGAGCCATGGATATGATCGCCGACAAGGTGAAGGAAGATCCCCTCAAGGTCTTCAAGAAAGCCGTGGACAATTCCCGGCCCCAGGTGGAAGTCAAGTCCCGGCGGGTGGGCGGCTCCAACTACCAGGTGCCCGTCGATGTCCGTCCGGAGCGCCAGCAGTCGCTGGCCATCCGCTGGCTGATCAGCTATTCCCGGGAGCGCGGCGAAAAAACCATGAAAGAGCGGCTGGCCAATGAGTTGATCGATGCCTTCAATCAGCGTGGTTCCACCATCAAGAAAAAGGAAGACACTCACCGTATGGCTGAAGCCAACAAGGCCTTCGCTCATTTCCGCTGGTAAAGCCGTCCGTTTTTTACATCCCCTGATGTTGAAATCACAGTCCGGAGAATCCGGGCTGTGATTTTTTAGTCTAATCCAACATCTGATCTTTTAGGGCATTCGTGAGGTGGAACCCGGTCGCCCCGGGGGCGCCGGCAACATGCGCCCGGGCCGGAGTGCGGCGGATCAGACGGCGCTCCCGAAGGCGGGTCCACCGGTGAGTGTATATGTGAGGAGAGAATCGTGGGCAGAATCGTACCCCTGGAGAAAAATCGGAATATCGGCATTATGGCCCATATCGACGCCGGTAAAACCACCACCACCGAGCGGGTTCTTTTTTATACCGGCATCACCCACCGTATGGGCGAGGTGCATGAAGGGACCGCCACCATGGACTGGATGATCCAGGAGCAGGAACGGGGCATCACCATCACCTCGGCGGCGACCACCTGTTTCTGGCGGGATCATCGCGTTAACATCATCGACACGCCTGGCCACGTGGACTTCACGGCGGAAGTGGAGCGATCGCTGCGGGTTCTGGACGGTGCCGTGGCCGTTTTCTGCGCCGTGGGCGGCGTGGAGCCGCAGTCGGAGACCGTCTGGCGCCAGGCCGACCGGTACCGGGTGCCGCGCATCGCGTTCATCAACAAGATGGACCGGCCCGGGGCCGACTTCGTCAACTGCCTGGCCATGATGCGCGCCCGGCTCAACACCGTGCCCGTAGCCCTGCAGTTGCCGTTGGGGAGTGAGGACGGATTCCGCGGCGTGATCGACCTTGTCACCATGAAGGCGTTCATATACGAGGAAGAGCATCTCGGCGCCCATTACCAGGTGGCGGAAATCCCGACCGAATACAGGGACGAGGCGGCCAGTTTCCATGACCGGATGCTGGAGACGGTGGTGGAGGTGGACGACCGCATGATGGAGAAATACCTCGAGGGGGAGCCGCTGACCGAAGCGGAAATCCGGCGCTGCGTGCGCGAGGGAACCGTCAACCTGCGCTTCACCCCGGTATTCTGTGGCGCCGCCTTCAAGAACAAGGGCGTCCAGCCGTTGCTCGATGCCATCGTCCAGTATCTGCCCTCGCCCCTCGATATCCCGCCGGTGGAAGGCAGCGACGGGGAGGAAGGCGTGCTGGTCCGCCGCGCCAACGACGACGAGCCGTTCAGTGCCCTGGTGTTCAAGATCATGACCGACCCCCACGTCGGGGCGCTGGCCTTCATTCGCGTGTACAGCGGGGGACTCAAATCCGGCTCAACAGTGTACAATTCCTCGCAGCGCAAGTCGGAGCGCATCGGCCGCCTGCTGAAGATGCACGCCAACAAGCGGGAAGACATCCAGGAGCTGTGGGCCGGCGATATCGCCGCCGTGGTTGGGCTGAAGAGCGTCAAGACCGGCGATACCATCTGCGACCGCAATCACCCGGTCCTGCTGGAATCCATCGATTTTCCCGCACCGGTCATTTCGGTGGCCATCGAACCCAATACCCAGGCCGACGTCGACAAGCTCGGCATTTCCCTCAACAAACTCTCGGCCGAGGACCCCACCTTCCGGGTCCGGGTGGATGAGGAGACGGGCCAGACCATCATCTCCGGCATGGGCGAACTCCATCTGGAGATCATCACCGATCGCCTGCTCCGTGAGTTCAAGGTCAACGCCCGGGTCGGCAAGCCACAGGTCGCCTACCGCGAGAGCATCACCCGGGCGGTGTCGGCGGAGGGCCGTTTTGTCCGCCAGACAGGCGGCCGGGGTCAGTACGGTCACGTCAAGCTGCAGCTGGAACCCCTGGCGCCGGGCAGCGGCTTCGTCTTCGACAACCAGATCGTTGGCGGCGCCATCCCCAAGGACTACATCCCCGCGGTGAAGCAGGGCATTATGGAGGCCATGGAACTGGGCGTGCTGGCCGGCTATGAGGTGATCGATCTGCGGGCGGCGCTGTACGACGGCTCCTATCACGAAGTGGATTCCTCGGAGATCGCCTTCCGCATCGCCGGATCCATGGCATTCAAGGAGGGCGCCCGCAAGGCCGGTCCCGTTCTGCTGGAGCCGGTCATGAAGGTGGAGATCGTCACCCCCGAGGAGTACATGGGCGACGTCATCGGCAACATCAATGCCCGGCGGGGCAAGATTTCCAGCCTGGATCACCGGGGCAGCACCCAGGTCATCAGCGCCCTGGTGCCCCTGGTGGAGATGTTCGGTTACGCCACGGATCTGCGCTCCCTGACCCAGGGGCGGGCCAGCTACTCCATGCATTTCAGCCAGTACGAACCGGTGCCCCAGCAGCTGGCCGACACCATCATCCGCGGCGAGGTGCATGCCTGAGGCCGGCAGGGCCGCCCACGGCGGTCGGCGCCGTCGCCGGGAGCACGGTGTTCCACGCTGCGACCGGCCGAAACCTGGGCCATGTTTTTTTGAAAATCATGCAAGAAAAAACTTGATTTATTGGTTTTCACCGATATAATACTCAAGCTCTCGGTACGACGAATGTCGTCGAAACGCTATAGGTCAGGTAAGAACCTCCCTGGTTCCACTGCCGGACCTGATAAGTTGAATACCGGATCTTAGAAAAAGGCTTCGCTCGCCAGAATATTCCCTGCCCAGGCACAACACGAGGGTGAGGTTTCCAAGCCGGCCGTGAGCCGCCGGTGAGCTGAGGTTGAGATTCGGTCCGACTTTTTACAATCGAAACTAAAAAAAGTGGTTTTGGTGAACTATGATTGATGAAATTATCAGAATTCGTTTGAAGGCTTATGACTATCGGGTTCTCGATCAGTCGACCACAGAGATCGTCGATATTGCGTTGCGGACCGGGGCGAAAGTGTCCGGGCCCATTCCGCTGCCCACGACGATCAACCGGTTTACGGTCAACCGTTCACCCCATGTGGACAAGAAATCGCGTGAGCAGTTCGAAATCCGCACCCACAAGCGCTTGATCGACATTCTGGAGCCGACCCCGGACACCCTGGATCAGCTCATGAAGATGGATCTGCCGGCGGCCATCGATGTCGAGATCAAGGCCTTTGGCGCAGAGCATAAATAAATTCAATTGTGGAGCGACCGATGGTTGAGGGAATGATTGGAAAGAAACTAGGCATGACCCAGATTTTCCGGGAAGATGGTGTTGTCGTTCCCGTGACGGCCATAGAGGTTGGGCCTTGCGTTGTAGTTCAGAAAAAATCCATCGCCCGTGAGGGTTACGAAGCCGTCCAGGTCGGCCTGGTGGAATCGTCCGCGGCCAAGAATGTAACCCGGCCCCTGCGGGGCCATTTTCAGCGGGCCCAGGTGGCGCCCAGCCGTATACTGCGGGAGTTCAAGGCACTGGTCTCCATGGACGAGATCGAGGTCGGCCAGGAAATTCGCGCCGACGCCGTTTTTCAGGTCAACGAAAAAGTGAACGTGACCGGCAAGAGCAAGGGCAAGGGTTTCCAGGGCGTGATCAAGCGCCACGGTGCCCATGGCGGCCGCGCCTCTCACGGTTCCATGTTTCACCGGGCACCGGGCTCCATCGGCGCATCGGCCTACCCTTCCCGGGTCATCAAGGGAATGGGTATGCCCGGCCATACCGGTTTCCGGCAGGTGACCGTCCGCAATCTGGAAGTTGTCAAGATCATGCCAGACAAGAATGTATTGCTGGTCAAAGGCGCGGTTCCCGGTCACAACGGGAGCTACGTTCTCATCAGGAAGAAATAAAACTCTGAACGGGGTAGGAAGATGCCAGTATTGGATGTCAGGAACTTGCAAAACGAAATCGTGGGCCAGCTGGAGCTTGAGGACAGCGTATTCGCCGTGGAACTCAAGGAGACGCTGATCTGGGAAGCGGTTCGTCATTATATGGCCGTGGGACGGCGGGGAACGCATTCCACAAAAACCCGCTCCGAAGTCCGGGGCTCCACCCGGAAGCTCTGGCGGCAGAAGGGGACAGGCCGGGCCCGGGTGGGCGGCATCCGCTCGCCGTTGTGGCGTCACGGCGGGACCATTTTTGGTCCGAAACCGCGTGACTATTCCTACCGCTTTCCGCGCAAGAAACGCGTCGGTGCCCTGCGTTCAGCCCTGTCCGAAAAAATCCGCCAGGACCAGATTCTGGTTGTGGACAATCTGGAGCTGCCGACCCACAAGACCAAAGAGTTCGTCAAGCTGGTGGACGGCCTGGGCCTGGCGCAGAAGCTGCTGGTGGTGGACAACCCGGGCAACACCAACGTCGTCCTCTCTTCCCGCAATCTGCCCCGGGTGAAGTTTGTGCCGGAAAGCGGCGTCAATATTTACGACATTCTCAACCACGAACAGATTCTGTTTACCCGCGGCGCCATTCTTCAGCTGCAGGAGGTATTGCGAAAATGAAGGATATCTACCAGGTTCTGCAACAGCCGCATTTGACGGAAAAGGCCCTCAAGCTGAAGGAGGAAGGCGGTTACATCTCTTTCCGCGTCCATCCGGACGCCAACAAGCCCTCCATCCGCGAGGCGGTGGAGAAGATCTTCGAGGTGAAAGTGGAGTCCGTGCGCATCATTCATGCGCCGCACAAGAAACGGCGCATGGGCCGCTTCGAGGGCCGGAAACCGGGCTACAAGAAGGCCATGGTCAAGGTCAAAAAAGGCGAAAAGATGATCGAGTATTTTGAGAATCTCTAAACATAACCAATTAGGATGAGTTTCAAATGGGCATCAAAACGCATAAACCCGTAACACCGAGTCGGAGACAGTACACGACGCTGGATTACAGCGAGCTGAACGACATCAAGCCGCTGAAATCCGAGCTTGAGCCGAAGAAGCGGTGCAGCGGCCGGAACAACAAGGGGCGCGTGGTGGTGCGCCATCGCGGCGGCGGACACAAGCGACAGTACCGCGTCATCGATTTCAAGCGCCGAATGGATGACGTACCGGCCCGGGTGGCGGCCATCGAATACGACCCCAACCGGTCGGCCAATATCGCCCGCTTGCACTACGCCAACGGCGCCAAGAGCTATATCCTGGCGCCCGAAGGGCTCAAAGTGGACCATACGGTGATGAGCGGCGTCAACGCCGACATCCAGGTGGGCAATTGCCTGCCCCTCAACAAGATCCCTCTCGGATCCTTCGTCCACAACCTGGAGTTGCGGCCCGGCAAGGGCGGCCAGCTGGTGCGCAGCGCCGGCACGGCAGCACAGCTCCTGGCCAAGGAAGGCAAGTATGCCGTTGTCCGGCTGCCCAGCGGCGAGCTGCGCAAGATCCTGCTGGAGTGCCGGGCCACCATGGGCCAGGTGGGCAACCAGGATCACGGCAACATCAATATCGGCAAGGCCGGCCGCCAGCGCTGGCTGGGTGTGCGGCCCACCGTGCGCGGCGTGGCCATGAACCCCATCGACCATCCCCACGGTGGCGGCGAGGGGCGAACCAGTGGCGGACGCCATCCGGTATCGCCCTGGGGCGTGCCCACCAAGGGCTTCAAGACGCGCAGCAACAAGAGCACCGGCAAGTTCATTATCCGCCGGCGAAAGTAAGTAGGAGGAACCAGGCATGTCACGGTCAATCAAAAAAGGACCATTCATTGACGATCACCTTTTGAAGAAGGTCATGACCAATATGGATCAGGAGAAAAAACAGGTGATCAAGACCTGGTCCCGTCGTTCCACGATCGTACCGGAAATGGTGGGCCAGACCATCGCGGTTCACAACGGCAAGAAATTCATCCCCGTCTATGTGACGGAGAATATGGTGGGTCACAAGCTGGGCGAGTTTGCCCCCACACGTTACTTCAAGGGGCACACGTCCAAAGCGGCGAAAAAGATGGCCCGGAAATAATGCAGGCTCAAGAGGAATTGCATCATGGAAAAAAGAGCAGTTGGCAAATACTTCAAAGGGTCACCCCGCAAGGCGAGGCTGGTCATTGACCAGATCCGGGGTCTCCAGGTGGAAGACGCCCTGAATCTGCTGCGCTTCTCCCGGAAGAAAGCCGCCAAGGATGTGGAAAAAGTCCTGAAATCCGCCATCGCCAACGTGGAATATGCCGATGAGTCGGTGAGCCTGGACGATCTGATCGTCTCCAGAGCCTTCGTGGATCTCGGCCCCACCAAGTGGCGCCGCCGGATTCGTCCGGCACCCATGGGGCGGGCCTATCGTGAACGCCGGCACGGCTGCCACATCACCATTTATGTATCCGATTTCAGCGAGTAGGAGGTAGGACCTTGGGTCAGAAAGTACATCCATATGGATTCCGGTTGGGATACAACAAGACCTGGAAGTCCCGTTGGTACGAAAAAAAGAGCTTCGGCAAGCTGCTCAACGAGGACTTGAAGATCAAGAAGGCGCTGAAGATGCGGTTTTACCGTTCGGGCATCAGCCGCATCGAAATCGAGCGCGCCGCCGACAAACTGCGGGTGTTCATCTATGCCGCCCGCCCCGGAATCCTCATCGGCAAGAAGGGGAAGGATATCGAGAAGCTGCGCAGCGAGCTGAGCCAGACTACCGGCCGCGACGTGGACATCAAGGCCATCGAGGTCAAGAACCCCGAAATCGACGCCCAGCTGGTGGGCGAGGGGATCTGTCTGCAGCTGGAAAAGCGCATCGCCTTCCGTCGGGCCATGAAGCGGGCCGTGGACACGGCGCTGAAAAATGGTGCCAAGGGTGTCAAGATCCGCTGCTCCGGACGGCTGAACGGGGTGGAGATCGCCCGTTCCGAATGGTATCTGATGGGCCAGTTGCCCCTGCATACCCTGAAGGCCGATATCGATTACGGCTTTGCCCAGGCGTACACCACCTACGGCGTAATCGGGGTCAAGGTCTGGATCTACAAGGGCGAGTTGCTGAAGAAAGACCGATTACAAGCAGTGGAGCGATAAAACATGTTACAGCCAAAGAAGGTTAAATACAGAAAACAGCAGAAAGGCCGCATGAAGGGCGAGGCCCAGCGGGGCAACTATGTGGCCTTCGGCGACTTCGGCCTCAAGGCTATGGAGCAGGGTTGGATCACCGACCGCCAGATCGAGGCCGCCCGTATCGCCATGACCCGTCACGTAAAACGCGGCGGCAAGATCTGGATCCGGGTTTTTCCGGACAAGCCCGTGACCAAGAAACCGGCGGAAACCCGCATGGGCAAGGGCAAGGGCTCGCCCGAGGGCTGGGTGGCCGTGGTTCGCCCGGGCCGCGTGCTGTATGAAATCGAAGGGGTCAAGGAAGATGTGGCGCAGGAAGCCTTCCGGCTGGCCGCGCACAAGCTGCCCATCAAGACGAAATTCGTGAAACGGTATGGAGAATAGTCATGATCAAGGCCAGTGATTTGCGGGAAAAGAATATCGAGGAATTGCGGGAACAGGAGAAATCCTTGGCGCATCAGCTATTCAAGTATCGGATGGAACTGGCCACCGGCCAGCTGACCAATACCCAGGCCCTGCGCCTGGCGAAGCGCGATCTGGCCAAGGTGAAGACCATCATCCGTGAGAAAGAACTGAATATACGCTAGGAATGGAATAGACCTATGGAAAACGTGACCCAAGAAACCAGACACAAAGCCACGAAGGTGGGGACCGTCAGCAGCGATGCCATGAACAAGACGGTGGTCGTCAAGGTGGATCGTTTCGTTCTGCATCCCATGTACAAGAAGATTATCCGCCGCACCAGAAAATTCATGGCCCACGACGAGAGCAATGCCTGTCGGGTGGGTGATCAGGTCCGGATCATGGAGTGCCGTCCTCTGAGCAAACAGAAACGGTGGCGCGTAGTGGAAATCCTGCGCAAGGCGAAGTAATTTCTAAGGTAAGGAGCTCGGGCCATGATTCAGATGCAAACCAGATTAAAAGTGGCTGATAATTCCGGCGCCAAGGAGATCATGTGTATCACCCCCCAGGGCGGGGCTTCCACCACCGGGGCGTCGCTGGGCGATGTGATTTCCGCCACCGTGAAGGTCGCCAGTCCCGACGGCACCATCAAGAAGGGACAGGTGGTCAAGGCGGTGATTGTTCGCACCCGCAAGGAATTCCGAAGGAAGGACGGCACGTATATCCGATTTGACGAAAATGCGGCCGTCATCATCAACAACCAGCGCGAGCCGGTGGGTACCCGTGTCTTCGGGCCGGTGGCTCGTGAACTCCGCGAGAAGAAGTTCATGAAGATCGTTTCTCTCGCGCCGGAAGTTTTATAAAGGTTTGAGGGACGTCGCCATGCAGAAGATCCATATTAAACGAAATGATACGGTCCAGGTACTGTCCGGCAAGGACAAGGGCAAGAGTGGTCGGGTGTTGCGGGTATACCCGGAGACCCAGCGGGCCCTGGTGGAAAAGATCAACATGATCTATGCCCACGTGCGGCCGAACCCCCAGAAGAATATCCAGGGGGGCATCGTCCAGAAGGAGAACCCCATTCATGTGTCCAACCTGATGGTGGTTTGTCCGAGCTGCAAGCAGACCACCCGCATCGGTCACTCCTTGCTGACCGACGGGTCCAAGGTTCGGGTTTGCAAGAAGTGCGATGCAAATATCGATAAATAGGTGACGAAATGAGCAGACTGAAAGAGTTGTATAAAAAGGAAGTCGTCGACGCCCTGGTCAAGAAATTCGGCTATACCAACGTCATGGCGGTGCCGAAACTCGACAAGATCGTCATCAATGTCGGCCTGGGCGAAGCTATCCGCAATCCCAAGGTCATGGACAGCGCCGTCAGCGAGGTGACGGCCATTACGGGGCAGAAACCCATCGTGACCAAGGCGAAGCGGCCCATTTCCAGTTTCAAGTTGCGCAAGGGAATGCCCATCGGCTGCTGTGTCACCCTGCGACGGGAGCGGATGTACGAGTTTTTTGACCGTCTCGTCAACATCGGGCTGCCGCGAGTCCGTGATTTCCGGGGCGTCAGCGCACGTTCTTTCGACGGTCGCGGCAATTTCACCCTCGGCCTGAAAGATCAGCTGATCTTCCCCGAGATCGATTACGGCAAGGTGGACAGCACCCGCGGCATGAACGTCACCATCGTGACCACGGCTCGGACGGACGAGGAGTCGAAAGAACTGCTCCGTCTCCTGGGCATGCCTTTCGTGAAAAACTAACAGGTGAGGAGTAACGGTGGCTAGAAAAGCATTAATCGTCAAATCACTGCGCAAACCAAAGTTCAAGGTGCGCCAGTACAACCGCTGCAAACGGTGCGGCCGCCCCCGGGCCTATTATCGCAAGTTCGAGCTCTGCCGGCTCTGCTTTCGCGAATTGGCTCTGGATGGCGAGATCCCGGGCGTGATCAAGGCCAGTTGGTAAACATTGCCAGATGGAGTAGGGAAATGACTATTACGGATACTATTTCTGATGCGTTGACCAGAATTCGGAATGCCCTGAAGGCGAAACACTCCCTGGTGGTGTTGAACAAGTCGCGGGTCGTCCTGGAGATTGTGAAGATCCTGAAGGAAGAGGGCTATATCGAGGATTTCATCACCAAGAAGGCCGGCGCGTTCGAGGAAATCCACATCGCCCTGAAGTACGACGAAAAAGGCGAGCCCGTGATGCAGAAGATCCAGCGGGTCAGCAAGCCGGGCCGCCGGATCTATCGCGGCCAGGATGCCTTGCCAGAGGTCCTGGGCGGGCTGGGGATCGCCATCATCTCCACCTCCCAGGGGATCATGACCTCCCAGCGGGCCAGACAGATCGGCCTGGGTGGCGAGATCCTGTGCCAGATCTACTAAATTCAATTGGTGAAATGGTGACCAAATGTCGAGAATAGGAAAGAAACCCATACCCGTGCCCGCCGGCGTCACGATCAACGTCAAGAACCGCCTGGTGGAAGTGAAGGGCCCCAAAGGCAGCCTGAGCCAGACGATTCCCGACGGGATCAGCGTGGTGCTGGAGGACGCTCAGATCTTCGTCCATCGCCGGGATGACAGCAAGTCCCAGCGTGCCTTTCACGGTCTGGTCCGGAGCCTGGTGAACAACATGGTGACCGGAGTGTCCGGGGGCTTCCGCAGACAGCTGGACCTCATCGGCATCGGCTACAAGGCCGAAGTGAACGGCAATACGCTGGTCATGAACCTGGGCTACTCCCATCCCGTGGAGATGCCCATGCCCGATGGGATTACGGTGCAAATCGAAAAGGACAAGAAAAAGTTCACCGGTTATATCGGCACCATTACCGTGGAAGGGATCGACCGCCAGAAGGTGGGCCAGATCGCCGCCGATATCCGCGGCAAGCGGCCGCCCGATTCCTACAAGGGCAAGGGTTTGCGTTACGTCGGCGAGGAGATTCGCCTGAAGGAAGGCAAGAAGACCGCCTAGGGAATAAACAGGAAAGTAACAGGGTATCAGCCATGAGCAAGATCAAGACCAGACATGAGCGGCATGAGCGCAAACACCTCCGGGTTCGGAAAAAAATCTCCGGGACGCCGGAGCGCCCCCGGCTTTGCGTTCACCGGAGCCTGAACCACATCTACGCGCAAGTGATCGACGATACGCACGGCCAGACGCTGGTTTCTGCCTCGACGCTCGACAAGGAGCTCCAGGCCAAGCTGAAAAACAGCGGCAACCGCGAGGCGGCCAAGCAGGTCGGCGTACTGGTGGCCAAACGGGCCAAGGAAAAAGGTATCGAGACCATTGTGTTCGATCGCGGCGGTTATATTTATCACGGCCGGGTGAAGAGCCTGGCGGAAGGTGCGCGTGAAGGCGGGCTCAAGTTTTAAATTTAGGGTAAGGTGGAAGAAACGTGGACGTAAGAAAGTTTGATACGGAAGAATCCGAATTCGTCGAACGGGTAGTCGCCATCAACCGCGTGACCAAGGTGGTGAAGGGCGGCAAGAACCTGAGCTTCAGTGCGCTGGTGGTGGTGGGCGACCAGAACGGCCGGGTCGGTTTCGGCAAGGGTAAGGCCAAGGAAGTTCCCCTGGCCATCCGGAAGGGGATCGACCAGGCCAAACGCAACATGATCACCGTTCCGCTGCGCAGCGGCACCATTCATCATGCGGTGAAGGGCGTGTTCGGCGCTGGCCAGGTGGTGATGAAGCCTGCCGGACCGGGCACAGGCGTGATCGCCGGCGGTGCGGTGCGGGCCATTCTGGAAGTCGCCGGCGTCAAGGATATCCTGACCAAGTCCATCGGCTCCAAGAACCCGCACAACGTCATCCGGGCCACGTTCCAGGGGCTGGAAAGTCTGACCCAGCCCAATGAAATTGCCCGGCGACGGGGCAAGCCCATCGAGGAGATCCTCTCATGAGTCCAGCGAAGAAAAAACAGAAAACCATCCGGGTGAAATATGTTCGCAGCGTGATCGGCAAGCCGAAAACGCAGCGCCTCGTGGTGCAGAGCCTGGGACTGCGCAAGTTGAATCAGGTGGTGGAACGGGACGACACGCCGGCCGTCCGCGGCATGGTGGCCAAGATCCCCCATCTGGTGGAAATCATCGAGTAAGGTGAATGACTATGGGCATTGGACTGCATAATCTGAAACGACATCCGGGCGCCAATCGCAGCCGCAAGCGCGTCGGCCGCGGACCCGGTTCCGGCCTGGGCAAAACGGCCGGCCGTGGCCACAAGGGCCAGAAATCACGTTCCGGCTACTCCCACCGGGCCGGATTCGAAGGCGGCCAGATGCCGTTGTACCGGCGACTGCCCAAACGCGGCTTCACCAATATCTTCCGCAAGGAATTCGCCGTGGTGAACCTGGTCGATCTGAACCGGTTCAACGATGACGAGGTCATCACTCCCGAGCGGCTTCATGACGAAGGCGTCTGCCGCGACCTGAAGGCGGGCCTCAAGATTCTGGGAGACGGCGAACTGAAGAAGAAGCTGACGGTTCGGGCGCACAAATTCAGCAAGAGTGCCGAGGAAAAAATTACCAAAGCGGGCGGTAAAGTCGAGGTTATCGATGTCAAACGGTGAAAGCAAGGTACTTGAATCCGTAAAAAATATTTTTTCCATTCCCGATCTGCGCAACCGGGTCCTGTTCATGTTGGCCATGCTGGCTGTCTACCGGGTCGGATCCTGGATCACGACGCCGGGGGTCAACGCCGACGCACTGCAGGCCTTGTTCAGCCAGGCCGGCGGCTCACTGCTGGGTCTCTTCGACCTGTTCACGGGCGGCAATCTCGCCCGGTTCAGCATTTTTGCCCTGGGGATCACCCCCTATATTACGGCATCCATTATTTTTCAGTTGTTGACCGTGGTCTGGCCCTACATGGAGAAGTTGTCCAAGGAAGGCGAACTCGGCCGCAAGAAGATCACCCAGTACACCCGCTACCTGACCATCGTGCTCAGCATTTTCCAGTCCTTCGCCACGGCCTACTTCCTAGAGCAGCAGCCGTCGCTGGATGGCGCGCCCATCGTGCTGAGTCCCGGCTGGGGATTCCGCATTCTGACGGTGCTGACGCTGACGACGGGTACCGCCTTCATCATGTGGCTGGGCGAGCAGATCTCCGAGCGTGGCATCGGCAATGGGATTTCCCTCATCATTTTCGCCGGCATCGTCGTCGGCCTGCCCAGCGGGGTGACCTGGATGTACCAGCAGGTGACCGAGGGGAGCCTGTTTCTGGTCATGATGCTGCTGGTGATTATGGTCCTGGTGGTGGCCTTCGTGGTCCTGGTGGAACGGGGCCAACGAAAGATTCCCATCCAGTACGCCAAGAAGGTGGTGGGACGCCGGGTGTACGGCGGCCAGAGCACGTTCCTGCCCCTCAAGGTGAACGTGGGCGGCGTCATCCCCATCATCTTCGCCGCGTCGCTGCTGGCCCTGCCCCAGACGCTGCAGTACATGATCAAGACATCGTGGATGCAGGCCATCGCCGACCAGTTCAACCACGGCTATCCGCTCTACATTCTGGTGTACGCCCTGGGCATCATTTTCTTCACGTTTTTCTACGTCGGGATCATTTACAATCCCAAGGAAGTGGCGGACAACGTCCGCAAGTTCGGCGGCTTCATCCCGGGCATTCGCCCCGGCAAGCGGACGGCCGAGCTCATCGACCGGATCATGACCCGGCTCACCTTCGCCGCCTGCATCTACCTGGTGCTGGTGTCGCTGCTGCCCGATTTTCTCATCAGCGGCGTGCATCTGCGCACCCTGCCGGGCATCGGTGAATGGCTGCATGACAACCTGCCGCAGTATGTCACCCAGGGCATGGGCGTGACGTTCTACTTCGGCGGCACCTCGCTGCTCATCGTGGTGGGGGTGGCCATGGACACGGTCAACCAGATCGAGTCCCAGCTGATCATGCGGCATTATGATGGATTTTTGAAAAAAGGTCGCGTCCGCGGCCGCAGGGGGTAGCCGTGCCACCGATCCTCATTCTGCTGGGCGCGCCGGGTTCCGGCAAGGGTACCCAGGCGAAGAGGATCGAAGCGCAGCTTGGCCTGCCCCAGATTTCGACGGGCGATATCCTGCGGGATGCCGTACACCGTCAAACCCCCCTCGGCTGCAAGGCCAAGGCGGCCATGGATGCGGGCAACCTGGTGCCCGATGACGTGGTCATCGGCATCATCGAAGAGCGGCTGAAGCGGGATGATTGCGTCGCCGGCTGTGTGCTGGATGGCTTTCCCCGGACCGTGACCCAGGCGCAAGCGCTGGGTCGCCTGGTGCAAAACCGGTTTCATTTGAAGGCGATTCAAATGGATGTGCCCGAGGAAGACCTGATGAAGCGCTTGACAGGTCGACGAAATTGTGTAAAATGTGGTGCTATTTTCAACGTCTATTTTTCGCCGGTGGAGATAGACAATCGTTGCGACCGATGTGGCGGCGAACTGGTACAGCGGGCGGATGACACCGCGGAGGTGGTCAAGAACCGCCTGGCGGTCTACCGGCAGCACACGCAACCGCTCATCGCCTACTACGACCGGCAGCATCTGCTGCATACAGTGGATGCCCAGGGCGATGTGAGTGAGATATTTGAAAGAATCCACCGTCTCATCCGGCAAAATGGTGCCGGCGGTGGCCGTTAGCCCCGACGCCGTTGACCGGGCGTGCCGCCGGGCGGCCGAAATCATGCAGCAGATCCGCTTCATGGTTCGGCCCGGGGGGTGTCTCGACGCCCAGGCACTAAGGTCGGGCCGCCCTGAAGCGGCCACGGCGCTTGCCGGCAGCGCGGGTCTCCTGACGGTGGACTGGACCATTTGGCGCGGTGACGGGCCGGCGAAGAGCCCGGATGGGGTGCTGCGGAGCGGCGATGTCATCCAGGTGACCATCGGCCAAGCCGCCGGTGGGCCCCTCATGGCGGCCGCTGTAGCGGCGGGGCGGGTGCCCGGCGCCGTGCAACACCGCCTGGCCGCCGTGGAAGCGGCCCTGTACCGCGGCATCGCCTGTGTAACGGCAGGCGGACAGTGGGCAGCGGTTCGGCGCGCCATGGATGTCGCCGCGGAGGACACGGGCGCGGAGTGGACGGCGCAGCCGGTACTGAACGGCCTGATGACGCCGCCCCGGCCGATGCCGGATGCACCGGCGGAACGGCCCATGGCGGCTGGTGAGCGGCTGATTGTGGGTGTGCGGCTGGCCGGGCGCGGTGCGGCAGTTGCCCCCGCCGTGGACGGAATCGCGTATGTGCAAACCGTGATGGTGACCCGGGCAGGGGCCGTCATCTTAACCAGAATTGGCGAGGATTAGAGGACTGCATGGCCAAAGAAGATGCCATCGAGGTAATGGGAACGATCGTTGAAACGCTGCCCAACGCCATGTTCCGGGTGGAGTTGGAAAACAAGCATCTGGTCTTGGCCCATGTGTCGGGGAAAATGAGAAAGAACTTTATCCGTATTCTGCCCGGCGATCAGGTGCTGGTGGAGCTGTCCCCCTACGACCTGACACGGGGGAGGATCATATATCGCTACAAGTAATGGTAATCTGGAGAATGCATCATGAAAGTACGAGCGTCAGTCAAAAAGATATGCCCCAAATGCAAGCTGATTCGTCGGAAAGGCGTAATCCGGGTCATTTGCGAAAACAAGCGGCATAAGCAAAAACAGGGTTAAATATGGAGGTTACCCTTGGCACGAATTGAAGGAATCAACTTACCCGATCATAAGCAAATACTTATTGGCCTGACCTATATTTACGGGATCGGCCAGTCACGATCGCAGAGCATTCTCGACCGGGCGGGTATAGATCCGACCACGCGGGTCAAGGACCTCTCCGCCGAGGAGATCGCCAAGATCCGTGCCATTCTGGTCGAAGAGGGCCGGATCGAGGGTGATCTGCGCAAAGAGGTGTCCCTGAACATCAAGCGGCTGATGGATATCGGCTGTTATCGCGGTCTCCGCCACCGGCGGGGTCTGCCTGTTCACGGCCAGCGCACCCATACCAACGCCCGGACGCGCAAGGGTCCGCGCCGCAAGAAAAAGTAGCGATTCAAAGGTATAGTGGGAGATATTCATGGCGAAAGTAAAGAAAAGCACCGGTCGTCGATCGGCCAAAAAGAAAGTGAAGAAGAGCATCCCTGTCGGGGTGGCGCACATCAAGACGTCGTTCAATAATACGCTGATTACCATCACCGATGTAAACGGGAACACGGTCTCGTCGGCCAGCGGCGGCACCATTGGCTTCAAGGGATCGCGCAAGGGAACGCCTTTCGCCGCCCAGCAGGCGGCGGAAAACGCGGCCCGCACCGCCGCGGACAGCGGCATGCGCGAGCTGGACGTCGAGATCAAGGGGCCGGGTCCGGGTCGCGAATCGGCCATCCGGGCGTTGAGCAGCGCCGGAATACGCGTCAAGAGCATCCGGGACGTTACGCCCATCCCGCACAACGGCTGCCGCCCCAAAAAACGGCGCAGAGTATAAACGAACGTCAGTAGGAGGAGTACCTTGGCCAGATATAAAGAATCGGTATGCAGGCTGTGCCGGCGCGAAGGCGTGAAGCTGTTTCTGAAAGGAGACCGCTGTTTCAAGGAAAGTTGCGCCATCAACCGGCGGGCCTATCCCCCGGGTGAACAGGGCCGGTCCCGCCGCCAGAAAATCAGCGGGTACGGTCTGCAGCTCCGGGAAAAGCAGAAGGTGAAACGGATTTATGGCCTGCTGGAGAAACAGTTTCGCCGCTATTTCAAGGAGGCCGAGCGTCAGCGGGGCGTGACGGGTGAAAACCTGTTGCGCATGCTGGAGCTGCGTCTGGATAATGTCATCTTTCGTCTGGGTTTTGGCGCCTCGCGAAATCAGGCCCGTCAGTTTGTCCGCCATGGGCACGTGCTGGTCAACGGCAAGCGGCTGGATATCCCGTCGGCCCAGGTGAAACCGGGGGATGAGATTACGGTGGGTGAGGCCTTCAAAAAGAATCCCTTCTTTTTCAAGAACCTCGAGACCGCCGGTAGTCGGGGCGTCCCCGAGTGGTTGAGCCTGGACTTGGAAAATGCCAAGGGGAAAGTCCTGGAAGCACCGCGCCGGCAGCATGTGACCATGGAAATCAACGAACAGCTGATCGTTGAGCTTTACTCGAAATAAACTGGAGGCTGAAGCCCATGACACTTCCGAAATTGCAGAAACCCAAAAGACTGCTGCATGATGCGGAATCGGCCACGCCGAGCTACACGAAATTTTATGCGCAGCCTTTTGAACGGGGATTTGGCACCACCATCGGCAACTCGTTGCGGCGAATTCTGATGTCGTCCATACCCGGGGCGGCCATCACCGCAGTGAAAATCGATGGTGTGCTGCATGAATTCTCGACGATTCGTGGCGTAATGGAAGATGTCACGGACATCGTCCTCAATCTGAAGCAGATCCCCCTCCGGATGCACGTCGACTATACCAAGGTCATCTATCTGGATGTCAAGGGGCCGGCCGAAGTCAAATCCGGCGATATCAAGAGCGATCCCGATGTGGAGATTGTGGATCCCGACATCCATATCGCCACGTTGGGCGAGGGCGGTCATCTGAAGATGGAGATGCGGGTGCGCATCGGTCGCGGCTACATTCCGGCCGAGGAAAATTTTGACGAAGAGCTGGAGCTGGGCTATATCCCCCTGGACTCCATCCACTCGCCCATCCGCAAGGTCAATTATATCGTGGAAGCCGCCCGTCTGGGATATGCCACCGATTACGACCGGCTCATCCTCGAAGTGTGGACCAACGGGACGCTCGAACCGGCCGATGCCGTGGGCCAGGCGGCCAAGATTCTCAAGGACCACATGTACCTGTTCATCGACTTCGAAGAGGAAATCGAGGAAGAGGAGGAGGAAGTCAGCGAAGAGGACACCATCCTGAATGAATTCCTGCAGAAATCCGTGGATGAGCTGGAATTGTCGGTGCGTTCCTACAACTGCCTGAAGAATGCCGAGATCCGGACCATTGCCGATCTGGTGCAAAAAACCGAGGCCGAGATGCTCAAGACAAAGAATTTCGGCCGCAAATCGCTCAATGAAATCAAGGAAGTGCTGGCGGAAATGGGTCTGTCCTTCGGTATGGCCCTGGACAAGAACAGCAAGATTGTAAAAAAATAGTGCATACAAGAGGAGACTGAGCATGCGACATCGAGTATCCGGTCGGAAACTGAATCGGACGTCATCTCATCGACGGGCCATGTTCCGCAATATGGCCACGGCCCTGTTCGAGCACGAGAGGATCGTTACGACGCTGCCGAAAGCCAAGGAGCTGCGGCCCATCGTGGAGAAGCTGGTCACCCAGGGGAAGAAGGGCAGCCTCCATGCCCGGCGCCGGATCCTGTCCTATGTCCGGAGCAAGGACGTCGCTCACAAGGTCATGGATGAAATCGCACCGCGTTACGCCGATCGTCCGGGTGGTTATGTACGGATTCTGAAACTGGGATACAGGGATGGCGACAAGACCGAAATGGCGCTCGTCGAGCTCATCGGTCCGGAAAAGGTGAAGGAAGCACCCAAGAAGGAAACCAAGGAAAAAGAGAAAGCGGCGGAAACTCCCAAAAAGAAAACCACCCGCAAGAAGGCCGCCAAGAAAGAAGCGGCCGCGCCGGTTGAACCGGAAATCGCCGAAGCCGAAACGGAAGAGGCGGCCGCGGCGGAAGCACCCGCCGAGGAGGAAGAGTCGGCCGGGAATGAAGCGGATGTCGCCGCTGAAGACGACCCGAAGGACGAGAAAAAATAACGTCCCGTCCCGGGGGAAACGTCAGGAAAACCAGCCAGGCCACGGCCTGGCTTTTTTTATGTCCAGGAGTATGTTATATTACCTTTGGAATCAGTGGGACCAACGGCGACGGCAGAGACTGTTGCCGAAGCGGTTCCCCTCCCGGGAGGAAGGTTATGCCCAAAGACGATTTCAATGATTTTGACGGGATATTCTTCCTGCATCGGCAGATGCAGCAATTGAGCGGCGAAGAGAAGCCGGGGGCCCGCACGACGCAGCTGGGCTGGACGCCGTTGGCCGACATCTTCGAAACGGAGCGGGCGGTTCTGATCAGCATGGAAGTGCCGGGCGTCCACCAGGATGATCTGGAGATTTGGTGGGAGGGACAGGTGTTGCGGATCCGTGGACAAAAGAAAGCCGATCCCGATTCCGCCGCCGAGTGCTTCTACCAGATGGAGCGCGAATTCGGGGAGTTTTCCCGCAGTTTTTCCTTCGAAGTGGAAGTGGATTCGGGCAATATCGAAGCTGTCATCAAGGACGGCACACTCACCGTCACCGTCCCCAAGAAGCAAGCGGGGCGAGCCAAACAGGAAATCGAAGTCACAGAGGGGTAATACGTGATGAAAGTCTACCGCTGGCTGGTTGTGTTTCTGTTGCTGTCCGTCGTGGTCTGCGGAGCGGCGGAGGAAGGGCAACGGAAGCTGCTGGAGAAGGGGCGCCTGATCATGTATTTCCGGGACACGGAGGTCGGCTACGAGGAGTATTCCTTCTATCAGGACGGCAAGGATCACTATCTCATGGAAACGCTCAGCGAGTTCACCCTGCCCAAGGGGGCCGGCAACATGTTCTTCCGGTATCAGACAACGGAGCGGATGGACAAACAGTACCAGCCGCTGTTCTATGACGAAAATTTCTGGGTGAACGGCGCGGAGAGCTACCTGCATGTAAAATTCGGCAAGGACGGTGCGTCGGACAACGCGTTTATGGGCGGTCGGGTGCTGAATCGCACGGCGGAGTTGAGAGGACCTGTCCGCATCCTTGAAGAAGCCGTTTTCAGCCTCTATTACCCGCTGGTGCTGCGGTATCACCAGTTGAAAAGCGACAGCAAGGAGGAAATGCAGGTCTATATCCCCAAAATCGCCCAGCAGCTTACGGCCACCGTCGAAGCCGCCGGCAATTCCACCGTGTCCACCGCTATGGGGGAGATGCGGCTGCAGCGCTATTTCATCACCATCGGCTCCTTTCAGGGAGTGACGCTGACCACCAATGAAAGGAATCAGCTGATCCAGATTATCATCCCGCGGCAGGAACTGACGCTGAGCCGGGATTTCGCCTACGATCTCAAACAGTCCTCGCCCGAATCATCCGACAAGTGAGTTTTCCGGTCCGCGCGAACACTCTGCCGCCGTGAGGCCGGCCATTCCGGATTCTGTGCGTACGGAGGCCGTGATGCTGAAATACCTTCAGGAATACCGTTCACCCGAAGACGCCCGGCGATTGCAGGAAAAGATCCATCACCTGCCGCTGCCGGAGCGGCCCATCACGCTCATGGAAGTGTGCGGTTCACACACCATGGCCATCCACAAGTTCGGCATCCGCCAGGTACTGCCGAAGGCGGTGCGGCTGATTTCGGGGCCGGGTTGCCCCGTTTGCGTTACCGGGATGGCGTATATCGATTCGGCCCTGGCCATGGCCGCGCAGCCGGGTGTGATCCTGGCCACCTTCGGCGACATGATGAAGGTGCCCGGCAGCCGGTCCAGCTTGCAGCACGCCCGCAGCGAAGGGCATGATGTCCGGGTGGTGTATTCGACGCTGGACGCCCTGCGGCTGGCCCGGGAAAACCCGGCCCGGCAGGTTGTCTTCCTGGCCATCGGTTTCGAAACCACCGCGCCGACCATCGCCGCATCATTGCTGGAGGCCCGGCGACAGGCCGTCGCCAACTATACCGTTCTGGTGGCGCACAAGACCATGCCCGCCGCCATGCGCGCCCTGGCGACGGAGCCGGGTGTCGGCGTGCAGGGCTACATCTGTCCGGCGCATGTCAGCGCCATCATCGGCTGGCGGGCCTATGCGTTTCTGCCGCAGGAATTCGGCGTGGCCTGTGCCGTGACCGGTTTCGAGCCCCTGGATATCCTGCAGGGTATCTATCTGCTGCTGCGGCAGGTCATTCAGGGCACGCCGCAGGTGGATAACGAATACTCCCGGGTGGTGACCGCTGACGGAAATCCGGCCGCCCTGGACATGCTCCGCGAGGTATTCGAACCATGCGACGGCCACTGGCGGGGCATCGGCGTCATTCCGGGGAGCGGCCTGGCGTTGCGGCCGGCCTGGCAGGACTACGACGCCGCGCGCCGTTTCCCGGTGGACTGCCCGCCGGTCCAGGAACCGCCGGGTTGCATCTGCGGCCAGATTCTCAAGGGCGTGAGCGATCCGGTGGATTGCGGCCTCTTCGGAACCGTTTGCTCGCCTGAGCATCCGGTGGGCGCCTGCATGGTATCGGCGGAGGGAACGTGCGCGGCCTGGTTCAAGTATCGTTAAAAATAGCTTAAATCGGTTGAGAAGTTGGCGCGAACAAAATATAATAATGTGTTAGCCACGTGTACATCATGACGCTTATCACTAATTCGAATATAGATATCAAATTTTTATCTTGTGGAGGAATAATGAGACAAAAGATAGCGTTTATCCTGACAGTGTTAAGCGCTCTGTTGCTGTTGGGATTGGTGGGTTGCGGCGGCGAGACCACGGAAAAACCGGCCACGACACCAGAGACCAAACCGGTCGAAAAGGAGAAGAAGGTCGAGGCCAATCCCCTGGAGATGGCGTTCGTTCCGGCTGGCAAGTGCGTCATCGGCGGATTGGCGGACGATCCGGTGACCAAGTTCAGTTCTCCGCCCCATGATGTGGAACTGAAGGCTTTCTGGATCGATCGCTATGAAGTCACCTTTGAAGAGTTCATGGAATTCGTGGCTGACACCGGATACGAAACCCAGGGAAACTGGAAGGACTATTACTCGTTCGACAATGCCGATCGGCCAGTATTCAACGTCACCCTGAAGGACGCCCAGGCCTATGCCGAGTGGGTGGGCAAAAGGCTGCCCACCAACGAGGAATGGGAAAAGGCCGCCTCGTGGGATGAAGTGAACCAGGCGCAGCGGCGTTACCCGTGGGGCGATGAATGGAAGGACAGCGCGTCCAATACGGCCGAGACGACCCAGGGGCACCCCATGGCCATCGGTGAATATGCGGGTGACGTCTCCTTCTACGGTGTGAACGACATGCTCGGCAACATCTATGAATGGACCGCCAGCGAGTATGAGCGCTATCCCGGAAGCAAGTTCAACGATCCCAATTACAAGCTCAAGCTGATCGTCGTCAAGGGCGCCCAGTTCGGTATCCAGGGCAAGGTATGGCACCTGTCGGCCCGGTCGGCGTTTCCCCGGAATTCCATCACCGCCCAGGGCTTCCGCTGTGTACGTGACGCCACGCCCGAGGACGAGTCCCTGTACTCCGAGCAGGTCAAGGGCGGCACGCCCGTGATCCAGGTCTGGGAGAAGCCGGCTCAATAAGCCGCTCTCCCGAAAAATGAAGCATGCACCGGGTGAGGTCTGACCTCACCCGGTTTTTTTTGGGGGGGACCAGGGGCATGTGGCCGACGGCCGGATACAGGGCGACCTGCGGTCCGGGACGCGGAGGAAGGGGGCGATGGCCGGAGAGCGGTTATGGCCGGTCGTCGCGGGTGCCGGCGGGTAGCCGCCGCTTTTTGCGTACGGACCAGCGCAGACGGACGATGTTGGCGAACATACGCAGTGAATCGCGGAAAAAGCGAACGCGACTTCCCTCGGAATTGGCCCAGGTGACGGGTATTTCCAGGATCTTGCAGCCGCGCCGGGTGGCGTGAAACAGAATTTCCACATCGAAAGCGAATCCGGTGACGGACAAATCGGCAAAGAGTTCCCGGGCGATTGACCGCCGGAAGAGCTTGAAGCCGCATTGGGTGTCCCGGAAGGGCAGGCGCGTCAGCAACCGGATCAGGAGGTTGAATATCTTCCCTGACAGCTGGCGCAGTGGATTCTGGCGAACGGTGATGGTGGAGCCGGGCAGGGCCCGCGAGCCGATGACGATGTCCGCCTCTTCTTCGTGCAGATGGTGCAGCAGGGTGAGCAGCTCGGCGATGGGGGTGGACAGATCGGCATCGGTAAAGAGAATGCACTCCCCATCGGCGGTCAGGATGCCTTCCCGAACGGCCGCTCCTTTGCCGCGGTTTTCCGGAAAACGGATGAAGCGGATGGGTACGGCCATATCGGGCTTGATCTGCTGCAGTACGCGGTAGGTATGGTCGGTGGAGCCGTCGTCCACCACCAGGATTTCCGCCGGGAACGAAGCGTCCAGCAGGAATTCATTGATTTTTTTTAATGATCCACCGATGCGGAATTGCTCGTTGTAGGCCGGGATCACGATGGATAATTTGGGGCAGCCGTTGCGCGCCATGGAAACTCCACTCATAAAGGCGATAGTTTACCTTGGGGCCATCCGGCTGTCAATCGGATTGGCGCGGGTGAGCGCCTCGGCGGGCCGGGCGGCGGGAGTGGTCCGGCCGCTGTCCGGTTGTCGAGTCGTCATTGGGGTGCCGGGGTATGGGCCCGCTGGCCGGTGACCACGGTGCCCCTGGAGTAATCATATTCGGAGCCCCAGGTGCTGTGGGGAATGAGATAGACGGCCAGCATCACCACCACGGCGACCAGGACGGAAACGGTTTGCCATTTCCGTTGCCCTCCGCGCAGGGTGAAGAAGAATGCGATCCCCCAGAAAATGAAAGCGATGAGTGTTTTGTTGTCCGTGAGGTCGTAACCGAACGGGACGCCGGTCCAGAAGGCATCGAAGGCGTATTTCTGGACGATGGGCCCGAGGATCATTCCGCCCAGGAACAGCAGCCAGAAGGCGATGATCACCAGTCGGCGGATGTCTTCCCGGAAGAGGAGGCCCAGGCCGGTGCGGACGGCGAGCATCAGGGCCGAAAACATCAGGACGATATGGGGGAGCAGCCAGTAGATGGGCACGTCCCCCTTGAAACGGGTGACCACCTCGCCGGTTTCGGGCAGGCGATGCATCTGCCCCTGATGATGGAGTTCGATATAGTAGGCCAGTTTGCCGGCCGGCGGCTGGTGGGGCAGGAACCCCATCAGATTGGTGTCCATTCGCTGCATGGTGACGGCCGTCCAGTCATCGTCGGTGCGGAATCTTTTATAGTACAGGATGCCACCCAGATCGTCGCCATCCACCACGTGAAGGGTCACCTCCTGGTCGCCCTCTCCGCCGTGGCTGCGATCCAGGGAATAGGCCACATGCAGCGTGTCCGTATCCAGCGTGCCTTCCAGCGGCCAAGTGGGCCCGGTTTTTTTCTGATAGATGGCCAGGCCGATGGTGAGGGCAAAGGCCAGAATCCACAGGACGGTTTTGCGCATGCCGGACAGCTCCTTTCCAGGTAAAGCATAACACCTTATGATGCACGAAAACGGTTCGGGAATCAACCTTTTGCGGCCGTCCTGGCAGTTTATGAGACGGATGATGGATGTCCCGTGGTCCGTCAGGCTTTCAGCGATTCCGTGGCCCGGCCTTTTCGCTTGAAAGAGTCCTGTTCTGCTCAGTATAATGAGGCGAGTGGATGCCAGATAATTCCAGTATGTTAATAATTCATAATAATTCCTGTAAAGGAATAATTCTGATATACTGGCTTACGGGTTCAATGCGACCGGAAGCGGTTTCTCTGGAATTCAGATTTGGGAGGTATGAATGAATTACCCCGTATGGTATCTACCGACCATCGGCGGCGCGTTTTTCATTGCCCTGATTGCCATCACCCATGTTTTCGTGTCCCATTTTGCCGTGGGTGGCGGTCTTTACCTGATTTTCGCCGAACGCCTCGGCCTGCGGCGCAACAGCCAGGCCATCCTGGATTTCACCAAGAAGCACGCCAAGTTTTTCATCCTCATCACGCTGGTCTTCGGCAGCATGACCGGCGTGGGCATCTGGTTCATCATCGCTTTGGCCAGCGCGGGGGGCACCTCTCTTCTCATCCACAATTTTGTCTTCGGCTGGGCCATCGAGTGGGTATTCTTCGTGGTGGAAATCGTGGCCGCGTTCGTCTATTTCTACACGTTCGGCAAAATGAAACCCTCTACCCACCAGGCGGTCGGCTGGGTGTATTTCGGCGCCGCCTGGGCCAGCCTGTTCATCATCAACGGCATCCTCAGCTTCATGCTGACCCCGGGCGCGTGGCTGGAGAGCGGCAATTTCTGGATCGGTTTCTTCAATCCCACGTTCTGGCCATCCCTCTTTTTCCGGACATTCATCGCCACCATGCTGGCCGGTGTCTACGCCTTTCTGACCTGCTCCTTTCTCCGGGACGGGGAACTCAAGAAGACCATGACCCGCTTTTCCGGCTGGTGGGTGCTCGTCTCCTTTCTGGCTTCGATTCCCTTCGGTTACTGGTATCTGAACGTGCTGCCGGAACCGGCCCGGGATCTGGTGGCCGGGAAGTCGCCCACTATCCAGACGGCCCTTGACTACGGTCTGTACGCCATCGGACTGGTCTTCGTCCTCAGCCTGGTCCTGACGCTGATCCGGCCCGCTCTCAACGTGAAACCCGTGGCTTTTCTCATCATGATGGGCGCCTTTGTGTTTCTGGGGGCGTTCGAATGGAGCCGTGAGGCGGCCCGGCGGCCGTTCGTCATCAACCAGGTCATGTATTCCAACGGCCTGATGCCCGTCGACGTGGAGAAAGCGAACGCCGTCGGCTTCCTCCAGTCGGCCAAATGGACCAGCATCAGGGAGGTGACGCCCGAGAATCTGCAGCAGGCGGGCGCCGAGATCTTCCAGCATCAGTGTTATGCCTGTCACACGGTGAACGGCTGGAACAACGACATCGTCCCCCTGACCGAATCCATGAGCTACCGGGCCATGGTCAGTTATATCCAGACCATCCACGAAAAGCGCTATTTCATGCCCCCCTTCGCCGGCACGGACGCCGAGGCGCAGGCCCTGGCCGCCTACCTGGTGGGCGGGCTGCACGGCAAGGAGATCGTCATGGCCGCGCCGGTGGCGGAATCGGCCGTGGCCCGGGGCGCGCTGGTATTCGAAGAGAGCTGCTCCGCCTGTCACGGCTATGACGCCATCGCTCCGTCCATGGCTGGCTGGAACGCCGACCGTATCCGTGAAGCGCTGGATAACCTTAGCCAATTGAATGAGATGATGGAGGATTTCTCCGGCACGACGGCTGAAAAGGAAGCCCTGACCCAGTATCTGCTCACCGGTGGAGAGGTCGCCACGGACGGTGCCGTCCTGTTCGAGGAGAACTGCAGCATGTGTCACGGGCTGGCCGAGATCCGGCCGGGCATGGTCGGCTGGGACCGGGCGAAGATCCGGCAGTCCCTGGACAACCTGAGCGCCATCAACCAAATGATGGAAGATTATGACGGTACGCCGTCGGAAAAGGACGCGCTGGCCGACTATCTGGCGGCGGCGGTCGCGGGAGGTGATCAATGAGCGACATGATACCCACTCCGGACACCATTCCTGTTTCCTGGGGTTTTTTGCAGTTTCTGCTGCTGCTGACGTTCCCCCTGCATATTATCCTGATGAACGCCATGCTGGGTTCGGCCATCATCGCCTTGTATGCCCGCTTCCGCAGCGGCGAATTGTGGACCCGCCTTTCCGAGGACCTGGCCAAGGCCCTGCCGCTGATCGTGGCGTTCACCATCAACTTCGGTGTCGCGCCCCTTCTCTTTGTCCAGGTGCTGTATGGCCAGTTCATTTACACCAGCTCCATTCTCATGGGCGTCTTTTGGCTGAGTATCATCCTGCTGCTCATCGTGGCCTACTATTGCACATATCTCTTCGATTTCAAATTCGCGGCGCTGGGACAGGCCGGCAAATGGATCATCGGCCTGGCGGTCGTCATATTCCTGGGAATTGCCTTTCTGTTCTCCAACAACATGACCCTCATGCTGCGCCCGGGCGAATGGAGCCTTTATTGGCAGAACTCCGGCGGCACCATTCTCAACCTGGGGGATGTCACCCTCTGGCCGCGCTACCTGCATTTCATTGTCGGCGGAACGGCCGTGGGCGGGCTGGCCGTCGCCCTGATCGGCAAGTTCAAGGCGAAGCGGGACCCCGAACTGGCGGAACTGGCCGTCACCGTGGGCATGCGTGTCTTCACCGTGCTGACGTTCGTCCAGATCGCCATCGGCTTCTGGTTCCTCCTCGCCCTGGACAAACCGGTGATGATGATGTTTATGGGCGAGAACATGCTGGCCACCGTCTTGCTGCTGGCGGGAATCATGCTGGCCATCGGCGTCTTGTGGGCAGCCTCCAAAAAGAAGGTCTATCTGGCGGCGGCGCACGTCATCGCGCTGCTCTATGTCATGACCTTCATGCGCGCCTTTGTCCGCGCCGGCTACCTGCAGGAGGTGTACACCCTGGACATGCTGCAGGTGATCCCGCAGTATTCACCCATGATCGTGTTTTTTGTGGTCCTGGTGGCCGGACTGGCCACGGTGGTCTGGCTGGTCCGTCAGGCGGTGGAAGCGGCCTGAGGCACCGAGCATCACCTGTCGGGAAACCCTACGGCTTCCCCCGCACGACATGTCGCTTGGGAAGCCGTTTTTTTATTGGGCTTCATGAATCCGGCCGTGGGCCGGCTCATCGAACCAAGGGCAGCTTCGGCGGGGAGCGCCCCGACGGACCAGTGAAATTACTTACACGGGTGAATTCATGAATAAAACGGCAGTTATTCTCCTTCTGGCGGGTGTGGCCGTCGGATTTGTGGCCGGTTATTTCGTCGGCCAGCAGCAGCATACGGTGGGCCACCAGCAGCCCATGGCCATGCCGTCGGGCATGCCGGGGATGCCCGGCATGGACGCCGACCAGATGCGCCAGCAGCAACAGGAGCAGCAGCAGATGCTGCAGGCCATGGAGCAGCAGATCACGACCTACCAGGAAGCCCTGGCCCAGGATCCCGAGAACGTGGACGCCATGATCTCCCTGGGCAATCTCTATTACGACACCAAGAAATTCCAGGATGCCATCAAGTACTACGAGATGGCTCTGGAGCGACAGCCGGACAATCTCTTCGTACAGGTGGACCTGGCTACCTCTTACAAATACATCCAGCAAATCGACCGGGCCATCGTGGGACTCGAAAATGTGCTCGAAAAGGATCCTCATCAACCCCAGGCGCTGTATAACATGGGTGTGATCATGCTGCATGACAAGAATGACCTGGCCGGCGCCAAGGAATACTGGTCCAGGCTGCTCGAGACCGATACGGCCGAGATCGATCTCACCATGGTGCGCCAGCGCCTCGAGGTCATCGAGCGCATGATGCAGCAAGCCCCTTCGGCCGAAGCCGGCCAATAGAATTTCCCGTCGGCGGCGGCGCATCTGCCGCCGCGCCATTCTCTTTTTAACGGAAATAATCCCAAAATGCCGCAGAGGCGATCTCCGCGTTGTCCTCCCCCACCATCAGCACCTCGAGCCCGGGCTGAGCCGCCGTGAGGGCCAGTCCCTGTTCCCGGCCCAGCACAAAGATGGCGGTGGCGTAACCGTCGGCTTCGGCAGCGGTGGGCGCGATGACCGTGACCGACCGGATCCCGCGAGCCGGTTGCCGGGTGTGCGGAACGCGGATGTGATCCGGCTGTTCGTAGTCACCCGACGTGGCCATGGCCAGCGGCCGCCGCACGGCCAGGGTATGGAGCAACTTCGTCCGGTCACCGGGATCCTGGATGCCCACCTGCCAGGGCGTACCGAACCGGTCGCCGGCGACGAGCATGTCGCCGCCGCCGTTGACGATGAAGCGGGTGAGGCCATGCTGCCGCAGGCAGCGGCCCGCCAGGTCCACCGCGTAGCCCTTGGCGATAGCCCCCAGATCGATTCTCATGCCAGGATGGGGCAGAAAGACGGTGGACCGGCCGGTATCCAGCCGGATGTCGCGAAAACTGCACCCGTCATGGACCGAGGCATAGGTGATATCAAAACGGCCGTCGCTGCGGCGTGAGATCTCCATGGCCAGCGTGATAACCTCAAGCACCTCGGGCGCCACCATGACGGGGGCGATGCCGGCCTGGCCATTGATGGCCGATACCTGGCTGTCGGGCCGAAAGATGGACATCAGCGCCTCTACCCGTCCGATCTGGGCGAACGCGGCATCGAACACCGCCGCATCCGCTTCCTCGTGGGCCACGGTGATGGTGAAAAAGGTGGCCATGTACTGGCGGCTTATCACCCGGGCCGGCGGTGGTCCGCAGCCGGAGAACAGCAGGGCTGGGACCATGCATCCCCCGAAGACAGCGCGGAGCCATTGACGTCGGATAAGGTTCTTCATGGCTGGATTGTACCCGCCGCCGCCCCTGCCGCCAAGGGATTTTGTCGGGCGGCGGCCAATAAAAAAGGCCGTCCCGCCGGGACGGCCTGGGGTGATCCGCCAGAAGACGGTGATCCTAGAACCGGTAGCCGGCGAAGGCCGCTACGCGATACAGATCGCCTGTGGCGTCAAACAGGTACGGCTGATTGTCATCATACTGGATGTGCTCGAAATAGCCCTTGATGAACAGGCCGCTCTTGAAGGAATACTCCATCCCGTAGCGGCCGCGTAACTGCATGACATCCAGCTCCGACAGCTTGCCGAGTGCCTCTACCATGAGGTAGTCGAAGTTGTGGGGTGTTCCCTCTACCTGGTTGAGGTCGAGGGAGATATTGCCCATCTTCTGGGTGGCGTTGTTGGCCCAGAATTCGGCGAAGATGGTCAGGTTCTCCACCGGCATGAAATAGATGTTGGCAAAAGCGGTGAAAAATTCGCCCTCATTGTCCATGGGGTCATAAAGCGTGCCAAACTGGCCCGCGGTTATTCCGGCCGCTCAGCCATTCCAGACGGGTTGTGTGAACAGCGTCTCCGATTTGTACTGGCTGTAGTTGAATCCGGCCGTCAGGGAGACATGCTCTTCGGGCACATACCAGAGGTTGGCGTTGAAGTGATGGATGCTCTGGCTCCAGTCGGAGTAATTGAGGTCATCGTTCTTGGAATCGCGGTAGTTGTAGCTGAAATGGATGCCCACGTCATTGCGGGGTTTCCAGGAGCCGGCCAGGTCGATGTTGTGGATGTCCGTCGGCTGGTTGGACAGGTTGGCCTGTCTCGCCTCGTAGATCTCGTAGTACTGCACGCCGGGGAACGGTGACTCGGGCACCGTGGGGAAAGGCTGCAGGGCCGGAGCGATGGCCGCCTGGAAATTGACGAACGGGTTCTCGGAGAACTCGGCCTTGTAGATGATGTGGCCGGCGAAGGACCGGCGCGGGTCGCTGCGGAAGGCCGCCGTGAACTGATGCTTCTTGGTGGCATCGTTGCCGTAGTATTCGCGGTCGATGTTGCGGAAGGCGTATTCGAACGTGAAACGGTGCCGCTGCCACGGGATCTTCAGATCGAGCTCGAGATCGGTATTGTTGCGATCGAGGGAGGAGAAGCGGGTGAATGACGTGTCACCGAAGTCGGGGTAGGCCTGGGAATAGGTGATGCCGGCATGGGGTCCGGCGACGCCCGGCCGCTGGGGCAGATCGACGAAGGTGACATCATTTTCCAGATCGGTGTAGCGAATGCGGGCATTGAACACGATGTTGCGCTGGAACATGGTGGTGAACCGGCCGCTGTAGTACTTGGACGTCATCTCCAGGCCGGTGTAGTCACTGTCGGCCACGGAGTAGATGATGGCACCGGCCACGCTGGAGCGATCGTTGAAATTGTAGTGGGCCTTGCCCGTGTGGGACACCTTGCTCCCCTGGCCCAGTTGGTGGACCGGCAATTCGCCGTTACGCTGGTCATAGAAGGTGCGGTTGGTGAACACATCCGTTAGCAGGCCGGGATGAATGGCCAGATCGTATGTCCGGAAAAGGGCGGGATTGCCCTGTTCCGTATCCCGGTAATAGATGGTGTAACTGGCGCCGAACGTGCCGTTGTCCATGGCAACCGTGCCGGTGATGTGATTGGTGTTCTCCTCCACTTCATGGGGCAGGCTGACCACGTGGCAGGTGGCGCAATGGCTGATATGGAATCCTTGCATCGCCCCGTCGCGCTCGTCGCGGCGGTACGTGAACTGGAACTTGAGCCAGTCGGCCTCGGGGATGCGGATTTCCGAGCGGGAGACGATGTTGGTGTAGGCGATGCGGTAGTCGTGGGCCGGAGCCAGATCGTCACCGATCACCTTGACGGGTACTTGGCTGGCATCCAGGTTGAACAGGGGGTCGTGGTCCAGCCGGTGCGGGAAACGATTGTACGCGAACTCGGTCTTGAAGACCCGGGCGGCGTCGAGATAGACCCGGTACGCCTGCTGCTTCGAATTGCCGGTATGGGCAGCGGACAATTCCAGAAACAGCTTTTTGGACATGACGGTCATATGGGCCCAGCCAGCCGGCAGGAAACCGGCGTCGCCGTGGGCGCCGTCATCGGCGATATCATACTCGGCGACACGGTCCTTCTTGCCGTCCACGTCGGTGAATCGCGGACCGACGGCGATTTCGCCTTCCGTCTTCGTGTCGGACGCCGCCAGGACCGGACCGGCCACCATCAACAGCAGGAGCACTAGCAATGAACTTTTCATCAGGTGATTCATGGTTGACCTCCTTCCTAGCGGGTCAGCGATCCGCCGCGGCTGCTGGTGCCCTGGGAGGGCAGGTCGCTACCGTGGATGCGGATGTGACACTGGGTGCATTTCGTGCCGAACGCCCGCATGAATCCTTCCGTCCCGAAACGGTTGGTGACGCTGCCCGCGGGGTTGCTCGTCGGGCTGGTGTCACCCACACGCGCGGTGTGGAAGTGGGCGGTATGGCACTGCAGGCACAGGAAGGGCTCGTTCTGCTTCAGCAGGTTGTTGGCCACGGAGCCGTGGGGACTGTGGCAGATGAGGCAATCCTCGTTCACCGGGGCGTGTTCGAAGATGAATGGTCCCTGGTAGCGGGGATGGCAGGTCAGGCACAGCTCGTTGTTCCGTTCGCCCCGGGCGGTCAGGCTGTTGAAGCCGACCTGGCCGTGGACGTTGTGGCAGCTGGCGCAGGACATTTTGCCTTCACGAACCGGATGATGCGAGGGATAGAGCATCTGAGCCCTGACCTCGGTGTGACAACGGGCGCACAGCTCCAGCTGCTGATGCCCGTTCGGCGCTTTGCCTTTCCCTTTGTGAATGGTATGGCACTCCGTGCAGGCCAGGCCGTATTGGGCGTGTGACCCGTGGGCCCAGTAGGCGAAATCGTCGTCGCGGTGACATTTCAGACACTGGGTGTTGTCTGCCTCGGCCTCTTTCTGGCCGTAGGTGTAAATGTCCCCGGAATCGCCGGAGTCCATGTGGCGTTGCCCTGGTCCGTGGCATCCCTCGCAGCCGCCCATGGTCCCGTTGAACTCGAAGTCGCGCAAGCGGGCGTGCACATTGTCCAGAAACGAGTTGTAGATCTCGTCGTGACACTGGCCGCACATCTTGCTGTTCTCGGGGAGCAGCTGCTCGATGGGGGATTCCTCGGCGTAGAGCAGGGTGGCCAGCAGGCTGGCCAGGGAAAGGAGAGCCAGGCAGAGGAAACGGTGACTACGTGAGCGCATAAGGCCTCCATGTATGGTGTAATGGAACGGAAATTGGTTTGACTGAAGCGATGAAGGATAACCGGAATGGACCACCTCGCCCGGAGGTGCGGGCGGGCAGTCAGCAGAGACAGGCCGAAAGCAGGGTATTTTTGCCGGGGTGGACACTGGATAGGGTCATGTTTACCAAGACGTAATCCCTTCTGCAGAGCGATGTTCCAAATCTCCATTTCATTTTAGAGATTGTTATATGTAAAGTCAATAAAAAAAATGGAAAATAGATATAATATTGTTGAACTAATAGTTGATATTTCCAGTAAACAATATAACTGTATATAAATAACCGCAATAACATGGAATATAATATAAAATAATCACCAAGCGGCGGTTGTATTATTATATCTTCTGGATAAGATTATATTTGAATTTTGTATATACTATAATTTTTTAGTTGAAATTCAATCATGAACCCAGTACTATTATTCTGTTCCGGCTGTCAACGCCGTCTGGCGCGGTGTTGACATTCCGATCACGCCCCTGGGGCAGAGATCATCCATTCTTTTTGGAACGAGGTATACATGATGATCAGGGTTAAACTCCTTTTTGCCGTTATTGCATTGATGCTGTTGTTCCTTGGTCTGGCCGACAGCCGCACTCTGCTGGCCCAGCAGGCGGAGGAAGGCGAGACCATTGACAGCGACACCTGCTCCGGATGCCATGAAAAGGGGAAACACGATACGGTCATTGAAGCGGACCTGTCGCACTCCATTCATGAGGATCTGGAATGCCAGGACTGCCACAGCGACAAAACCACCTATCCCCATGAGGAAAGGGAGAAAAAATTCACCCCCGGCTGTGACGCATGCCGGGAATGCCACGTCGAGGCGGCCGAGCAGTACCAGGCCCACGGCCGGGCGGTCATCGGCGAATGCGAGGACATGCCCCAGTGCAAGGACTGCCACGGGGATCACGATATCCTGCCCTCCACCGTCAAGCAGGCCAAGACCCATCCCACCAACCTGCCCAAGACCTGCGGGCACTGTCACGAGGATATCAACCTGACCCGCAAATACGAGATTCTCATCGACAAGCCCATCGAGCTTTACAACAGCAGCGTGCACGGACAGGCCACCAAAGGCGGCGTCTACGTCGCTGCCACCTGCAACGATTGTCATTCCACGGGCAACACCGCTCATCGCATTCTGGCCCCCGGCGACCGCGATTCGGCCATCAATCATTTCAATATTCCTTACACCTGCGGCAAATGTCACAAGGGAGTGGAGAACGATTTCTGGGAAGGCATCCACGGCAAGCTGGTGGCCCGCGGCGAGACGGACGCGCCGGTTTGCACCAACTGCCATGGTGAGCATGGCATCCTATCGCCCGACGATCCGCGCTCGCCCGTCTCCGCATCCAAGGTGGCCGAGTTGACCTGTTCGCCCTGCCATGAGTCGACGGTTCTCAACGAGAAATACGGTTTGCGAAGCGGTCGTCTGGCCACCTTCATCGACAGCTACCACGGCCTCAAGAGCAAGGCCGGCGACACCCATGTCGCCAATTGCGCGTCCTGTCACGGCGTCCACCGCATCCTGCCCAGCAGCGATCCCACGTCCACCATTCATCCGGATAACCTGCAGCATACCTGCGGTGAGTGCCATCCTGGTATTTCTGCCGAAATGGCCAACAATCCCATCCACGGTGTCACCGGTGAAGGACTGCAAACAGCCGCGGCCAACGTGATTGAAAACATTTACATCTGGGCCATCATCCTCATTATCGGCGGCATGGTCCTGCACTGGACGCTGGACCTGGGGCACTCGCTGGCCGTTCTTTTCCGCCGCAAGCCGAAAATCCGGCGCATGCGCTGGAATGAGGTCTGGCAGCATACCCTGCTCATGGTCTCCTTTATCGTCCTGGTCATTTCCGGATTCGCCCTGCGCTTCAGCGAAAGCTGGATTTCCACCTGGTTTTTTGGCTGGGAGGGCGGCTTCCAGCTGCGGGGCATCATCCACCGCGTGGCGGCGGTGGTGCTCATCTTTACGGCCATCTGGCATCTCCTGTTCGTGATCTTTAGTCATCGCGGCCGGCATTTCTTCCGCGACATGTTCCCCAAGAAAGAGGACTTCCAGCATGTATGGCAGAAGATCATGTACAATCTCGGCCGTCGCCAGGAACGTCCCCAGTTCGGCCGGTTCAGCTATGTGGAGAAGGCCGAGTACTGGGCCCTGTTGTGGGGGACGATGGTCATGGTGGTGACGGGGCTTATGCTCTGGTTCGACGAATGGACCATCCAGCTCATTCCCAAAGGTGCCCTGGACATCGCCCTGGTCATTCATTACTGGGAAGCCTGGCTGGCCACCCTGGCCATCCTGGTCTGGCACATGTACTCCACGGTGTTCAACCCGCATGTGTACCCTATGAATCCCAGCTGGATCACCGGGACCATGCCCGAGGACATGTACAAATACGAGCATCCCGCCTATTTTGAGGACGCCAAGAAAGAGACCCAGCGCATGGTGGAAGAAGACATCGAAGGCCTGGCCCTGGACAAAGTCAAGGATGATTCCAGGGAGAAGTCCGCCGATCACTGATCGCCAAGGCGAAATGCAGGAACAAGGCCGGGGTCTGCCCGGCCTTTTTTTGTGTGAGCGCCCGCCAAAGCGCGTGGTGCGCCAGCACTCCTTGAGGATGAAGGCTGATGGATGAAGGCGCTAATAACCCGAAGGGCAGAGTTCCACGGGCTTGCCCGTGGGTATCTATAGAGGAGATGAGAGAAAATCTCACCTGCCGCCATGAACATGGTGCCAGGCTCTGTCACGAAAGTATGTCAATTAGGGGTGGGCTGCAATGGTCGAAACCATCGTCCGGTCATTCGGTCGCCGTTTCGCTCCGTCGCCCGTTCGCCCGCTCGGTTGGATGGTGCCAGGCTCTGTCACGGAGAGGTCTCAGGTTGTCAGGTGACAGGTGTCAGACGGAAAGGAAGAAGGATAAAGGCTGAAGGATAAAAGCTCTAGGGAGGAGAATGAGAGAAAATCGCACCTGCCGCCATGAACATGGTGCCAGGCTCTGTCACGAAAATGTGTCGAATCTGAAGTTGGGTTGATACGGTGGAGAATGCCGGCTGTCGATGGGATCATCCGTGGAATCTCTGCGAACGCTGCTGCTCTGCGATGATGGTTACCTGCCCCGAGGCCATCAGGGTTTTTCCGCCGATTCGCCCCGTCACCCCGTCGCCGG
>Ga0209164_1000607_pt1 | contig 73792 bp, 57 predicted proteins | sample MTBNYHSulfiMetaG_FD_187458 | JGI IMG/M metagenome (GOLD analysis project Ga0209164, IMG submission 187458) | Enrichment culture microbial communities from rom New York Harbor, USA that are MTBE-degrading - MTBE-NYH (New York Harbor Sulfidogenic)... | ecosystem: Environmental > Aquatic > Marine >... | reverse complement strand
TTCCCACAGCGGCGACGACGAGTGTTTTTCAATGAACCAGAATCTGAAGAGACGGCCGTGCCGGCGGCCCGGCACAAGAAAAATCGTTCTTTGAAGCGGCTCAAATCGGACACTCGGTGGAATTTTTCCACTCCCTGTGGTATCTTTCACAAAATCGGTGTCCAATTACACCGGAATCGCTGTCCAGTTTCACCGGAATACGCAGCTCACCTGCGCAGCTGCCGGGAAGCAGACCATCCGGATTGGGTCGACTCACTGGTATACCGAACAGAATTCACTGGCTGAGATCCTGAGCCTGTCCAAAACGCAACAGAAACCCATTCTGGCGGTGTTTTCGGCCACCTGGTGCGGCCCCTGCCAGCATGTGAAGAAAGAGGTATTCGAAAAAGGGGAATTCGCCACCATCGCCCGGTCTGTTATCCCGCTGTATATCGAACAGACCGACGCCGCCAGCAAACCCTACCTGGAAAAATACCGTATCACGGGGTACCCTACATTTTTATTGCTGGACGCAGAAGGGCGGATCCTGGCCGCCCACCAACCGGAGAGATCACCGGCTGGTTTTCGCGAATGGATACAGAACGCACTGACAGGTGATACGTTCGTCGCCTCGCAGGCCCGGGTGAACGAAAATCCCCAAGATCAAAAAGCCCTGCTCGAGTTGGTCGGCAAGCATTCCTACCGGGAAGTGGATGAAAAACTCGCTTTACTGCGGCGGTCGATAGAAATCGATCCGGATCCAGCCAACGACCTGACCCACCAGGCCATGGAGTTACTGGCCCAACAGCTTCAGCTAAAGACAACGCGACTACCGGAAGAAGAGATCCGGCCGTATATCCAGAAACATGACCGCGAATTCCAGAGTGTTTTCAACCACCTGTTTCCGGATCATTTTCAGTACGTTCTGAAAGGGAGCACCGGCACCGCCACGGCCATGAAGTGGTTCAACGCCAGTGAACGATACCAGAAAACGCTGGATTATTTTGATGCTTTTAGTAAAAGAACCGTGAACCAGGTGAATATGCCGGCCGATATCCAGGTCCTCCAGCAGGTTTGCCTGGCCCTCACCCAACTGGGCCGTTTTGAAGAAACCGACACCCTGTTCACCCGGGCCAGACAATGGGTGCGCCAAGATGCGGCACGACTGTCGGATACGGATTTTGTCTGGTACTACATGCAGGCCCAATTCCATCTGGCGGATGTATTGGCGCGGAAAGGCCAGATCGCGCGGGCGGGGGAATTTGCCCAGAATTATCATGTTGATTACGGTCGCTTCTGTGAGTTGAAAACCGCCGATGCCATGTTAAAGAATCCTTTCCTGACCATGATGATCCGATTGGGCAACGAGCATGGATTGAATATAGAAGATTGTATCGTCGAGCTGGATCGCTGGATCGCCGTCAACGACGGGGTGGTCCGATTGATGCTCAACCTTGACAAAGCGAAATTGTTATATAAAAAAGGTGAATCCGAAGCCGCGAGCGCGTTGCTGATGCAAGAACGGGAATGGATCACAGCGACCACGGAGCTGTCGGTGGAGGATATGGCTGACGGCTGCAATCGGCTGGCCTGGACGTTATACAAACTGGGTGAAGTGAATGAGGCCACCCTGGGATTGGCCAGGAAGTCCGTCGAACTGAAAAAAGATGATGGGAATCTCGATACCCTGGCATCGGTTCTGGCGGCCCTGGGGCACTACGAAGAAGCCATCGCCCGGGAAAAAGAAGCGATGGAAATGAGTACATCCGACAGTTCTCGCAAGGTTTATGCCGACAAGATCAGCCTCTGGCAGAAAGAGCGCAAACAACAACGTTCTCAAGTTCCTGTTTCATCCCCTGACTGATTCACCGAGATATCGCTGATATCGATCCGTTGACCGATCCATTCGCAGCCGCAGGTGTCTGGGGAAAGCGGGATCGCCACCAGCACTGACACGTTCCGGTATTCTCCGCCTCAGCTTCAAATGGGACGATGTCCGGTCGGGTAGTACCAGAAGAATCCCTCGGTTTATGTCATATTTTTGTAATATTTCCGTTATCACCTTTTTCTGGCCGGCCTCTCAGGCCTACCCCTTCATTTTTGGGCATCCTTTCCGGGGGCTCGCTGCGCTCACCCCCGGCTACCCTCGGGGCGGCCTTTCAGGCCTCACCCTCCTTTTTGGGGCATCCTTTCCGGGGGCTCGCTCTGCTCACCCCCGGCTAGAAGACTGACCGGGCTTCGTTTCGCCGGTGGCGAAACTTCGCCCTGGCAAGTCGGCCATCCGGGCCTCCTTCATTCAACCCGACATTCATCATTGGCGGAAGGTCGGCCCGGCGGGCCGGCCAGAAATGGTGACCAACGACTGGCACCCATCACAGTACAAAGGATTCACGATCAACGGATTATAACGAACATGGCAGGGCTTGATGGGACGGGGCCCGTCGGTTCCAGGGCGGCGGGCGGTCGCGCGAGGGACGCGCGACCACTCTTGCCCTTGGCTATATCATTGCCGCCCTGCAGGCGGCAAAACAGAAGAGATGGGCAGCCGGCCGAACAGCCGTGCCCTTCGCGATATCATCAACACCCTGCCGGCGACCCAGTGGAAAGGCCCGGAGGGCCGCCACGAGGGTAGCCGGGGGTGAACGCAGCGAGCCCCCGGACAGAGTGCGCCGAAAGAGACCAGAGGCCTGAAGGGCCGGCTAGAAGTGGTGACCAACGACTGGCACCCATTACAGTACAAAGGATTCACGATCAACGGATTATAACGAACATGGCAGGCCTTGATGGGACGGGGTCCGTCGGTTCCAGGGCGGCGGGCGGCCGCGCGAGGGACGCGCGACCGTCCTTGCCCTTCGCTATATTATTGCCGCCCTGCAGGCGGCAAAACAGAAGAGATGGGCAGCCGGCGGAACAGCCGTGCCCTTCGCTGTATCATCAACACCCTGCCGGCGACCCAGTGGAAAGGCCCGGAGGGCCGCCACGAGGGTAGCCGGGGGTGAACGCAGAGAGCCCCCGGACAGAGTGCGCCGAAAGAGACCAGAGGCCTGAAGGGCCGGCCAGAAATTGTAACCAACGACCGACATCCATCATGGTAAAGTTCATTTTTTCATCGGATTACAATGTCCTTGCAGGGATGGTCTTGTCGGGGTCCGGCGGCTCCGGGGCGGCGGGCGGCCGCGCGAGGGACGCGCGACCAACAGGGCCCTTCGCGATACAGTCGCCGCCTGGAAGGCGGCACTACATCGACTGGGGAATCGCCGCCTGGAAGGCGGATATAGAGAGAAGAGACGGGCATCCGGCCGGTCAGTCGCCCTTGCTCTTCGCTATAGAATGTCAGCCCTGCGGTTTGGAGAGGGGAGTCGCGTCGTAACCAAGAAGAAAGTCTGTTTACGGAGGGACGTTCCATCCTGATGCGGCTCCCCGGCGATCCGTCAACGGTCAGACGACCACCGTATGTGCCGCCAATTCGCACCATGCCGCGGTATCGGGCCACGCCTCTTGGCGGTATGCTGTCAGCGGCGGTTCTGAGGCCCGACGGGCGGCGTGTCAGAGCGATACCGTGAGCGGTTGAACATCGCGTGAAGCCTGACCGATATTGGATATCCTCAGTATGGGGCGGCCCTTTGGATGCATGCTGTCAGCGGCGGTTCTGAGGCCCCACGGGCGGCGCGTCAGAGCGCTACCCTGACCGGTTGACTGTGGCGCGAAGCCAGGCCGACTTCGAATATCCTCTGTATGGGGCGGCCCTTGCGAGGTATACTGTCAGCAGTGATACGAGCACAATCGGGCCGTGGGCCGGAGCACCTGCCATAGCGGAAGAACGGGCTCGGATGCCTGGCCGGTTTCGCATGGCCAATCCGATACGAGGAGTGATGATCATGATAACGTCAACCAGACATATGCCGCTGGGGATCGTGGCCAGCATCGGGCTGATCATCATGGCGGTGCTGGTGGCCAGTTGCGGGAAGGGGAAGGCGGATTATCCCATCCAGCCAGTGCCCTTTACCCAGGTGAAGCTCACCGACGGATTCTGGGCGCCGCGCCTGGAGACCAACCGGACGGTCACCATCCCCCATGCCTTCCGCATGTGCGAGCGCGAGGGACGCCTCCACAATTTCGCCCTGGCCGCCGGCAGGGTCGAGGGCGAATACCGCGGCCAATACCCGTTCGACGACACCGACGTCTACAAGACCATCGAAGGCGCGTCCTACGCCCTCATGATCCGTCCCGATCCGAAGCTGGACGCCTACCTGGACACCATCATCGAACTCATCGGCGCCGCCCAGGAGCCGGACGGCTACCTCTACACCGCCCGGACCACCCACGCCGAGCGGCTCATCGACTGGTCGGGCGACGAGCGCTGGGCGAAACTGCACCGCTCCCACGAGCTGTACAACGCCGGGCATCTGTTCGAGGCGGCGGCGGCCCACTACAAGGCCACGGGCAAGCGGAGCCTGCTGGACATCGCTCTCCGTTTCGCCGATCTCATCGAGCGCACGTTTGGACCCGGCAAGCTGCAGAAGCCGCCCGGCCACCAGGTCATCGAAATGGGCCTGGTGAAGCTCTGCCGAGCCACGGGTGAGGAAAAATACCTCCGGCTGGCCCAGTATCTCCTGGATCTGCGCGGGCGGCCGGTCAACGGCCGGAAACTGGGCGGCGAATACAACCAGGATCACCGGCCGGTGCTGGAGCAGGACGAGGCGGTGGGGCACGCCGTGCGCGCCGGGTACATGTACGCCGCCATGGCCGACGTGGCGGCCTTGACGGACGACGACTCGTACGGCGAGGCCATCGACCGTCTGTGGGAGAACGTGGCCGGAAAAAAGCTGTATCTCACCGGCGGTGTCGGCGCGGAAGGTTCAATCGAGGGCTTTGGCGAGAACTACGACCTGCCCAACATGAGCGCCTACAACGAAACGTGTGCCTCCATCGCCAACGTGTACTGGAATCACCGCCTGTTCCTGCTGCACGGCGAGGCCCGCTATGTGGACGTGATGGAGCGAACGCTCTACAACGCCTTCCTGTCCGGCGTGGGCATGGACGGCAAGTGCTTCTTCTACCCCAACGCCCTGGAATCGGTGGGCCAGCACCAGCGCCGCGAATGGTTCGGCTGTGCCTGTTGCCCCAGCAACGTCACCCGCTTCATGGCCTCCCTGCCAGGGTATGTCTACGCCATCCGGGACAATCATCTGTATGTCAACCTTTACGTGGCCGGGACCGGTGAGCTGGACCTGGCCGGGCAGGCGCTCCGCGTGGTGCAGGCGACGGACTATCCCTGGAACGGCCATGTCCGGCTTACCATCACGCCGGCCATGGAGGACGAAGAGATCAGCCTCCACCTGCGCATTCCCGGCTGGGCGAGGGGGCGGCCGCTGGACACCGATCTGTACCGCTATCTCGATCCGTCACCGGCGGCGGTCAGCCTGGCGGTAAACGGACAACCGGCGGCGCTCCATGTGGAAAAGGGCTACGCCCTGCTGACGCGCCGCTGGCGGACGGGGGACACCATCGAGCTGGACCTGCCCATGGCTGTCCGACGGGTGGTGGCCTATCACAAGGTGCGGGCCGACCAGGGCCGGGTGGCCCTGGAACGCGGTCCGCTGGTGTTCTGTGCCGAAGGACCCGATTTTGCGGACGGTCATGTCCGCGACCTGCTGTTGCCCGATGACGTCGCGCTGAGGGCGGATTTCCGGCCGGATCTGCTGGGGGGCGTGGCGATCATTCAGGGCTCGGCGACGGCCTGCCGGCTGGACGGGGCAGGGGGAATGGCGCGGACGGCCGTGCCGTTCATGGCCATTCCCTACTATGCATGGTCCCACCGGGGCCCGGCGGAGATGGCCGTCTGGCTGGCCCGGGAGGAATCGGCCGTGCATCCCCTGGGCATGCCGGAGTTGGCCGCCGCCGGCCGGGTGACGGTGCGGTCGGGCCGCCACGCCGGAGCGCTCCACGACGGCCTGGTGCCGTGCGGACCCGCCGGCGGAGAGGTGCCGGCGTATACCTGGCGGCCGGAGAACGGGTCCATCGAATGGGTCCAGTACGGTTTTCGCGAGCCGGTGGAGGTCTCCATGGCCGACGTATGGTGGTTCGCCGACGCCGGGCAACAGTGCCACCCGCCCGCCTCGTGGCGGTTGTTGTATTACGACGGCGAAGAATGGCGGCCGGTGTACACCACGGGTTCATACGGCGTCGCGCCGGACCGCTTCAACACCGTGGTCTTCGAAACAGTGCGAAGCCTGGCCGTGCGGCTGGAGATCCAGCCCGCCGCCGATGCCGGCGGGGGGATCTACGAATGGCGGATCCGGTAAATCATGTTTCCCAACGGTAGCCTTGGTTGTCGCTATCGTAGTCGTCATCGAATTTCGGTCCTTTTCTTCGGGCTCTTTTTCGTTGATGGGGGATATTTTTGTTCGATTTCCATCCCGACTGCGCTCTGTCGATTTCGACAACGATGACGACAACGAAGACGAGACGATGCAAGTCGTCGATATTATGGAAACAGAAAGCCCCGCAAGAAGGGGAATTCGATGACGACTGCGATACCGGCAAGGACAGCGGGTCAATCCTGAAAACCGATCCCGGTAGCGATCAGGATTTGGCAGAGTAACAGGACATCCTTTTCATTCCATCCGGGAGGCCAGCCAGACCAGGGAGCCTGGTGTGGCCAGCCAGGCGCCGAGACATTGTATGGCATAGAATATGGCCTCATTTTCATCCCCCAAACCGAAAAATTCCGGTTGAAACTCCGGCAACTCCTCCTGGCCCAATAAATAAAGCGGGACATAGGGATTGCAGTTCAGGGCCGCCTGTAGAGATTGTTCCGCAACGGCCGATGGACCATGCATGCGGTAATCCAGCAGCACCCGGTTATACAGCCAGGAGGCAAACATGTGCTCGTCATAGCGCCGGTGCAGTTCGTTGGCTTCCGCATCCCGGTTCAGTTCGATCAGATAGGGCAACAATACGTCGCGGATACCCTGGTTGTCGTTGGGATTCAGACGCAGCATTTCCCGATAGTGGGCCACGGCTTGTTCACGCTGTCCCAACGCCCAGAGGCAGTCGGCCAGACCGGCCAGGGCGCGCATGTAGGGACGGGTTTCCACCAGGCCCCAGAAATATCCGGCATGTTCCTGGAAGGTTTGCGGTCCGAGGGCCCGCTCGCCAGCGGCAACTCCTTGTCGATAGAATTCCAGGGCTTCTTCGAATGAATCAGCCGTTACCTCGGCCAGCAGATTAAAGGCATCGGCACAATCGGCCGAGATGGAGAGTGCCTGGCGGGCAAGTGCTTCCGCCCTCTCGGGTGTGGACGCTTCCCAGGCGCGGTACATGAGTTCCTGGGCCCGGTCCAGCGGAGTGGGTTCGTAGTCTTCGGGACGACGGAGCAAGGACAGTAATCCTTCCATTGCCTCTCGGGGGGGCAGGTTTTCCGGAAGGGGAGATTGCGCCTGAGGCGATTTGGCATGCCCTTTCTCAGACGCAGTTTTTTTCTTGTTTTTCTTCGGTTTACCTCGGCTCATAGATCCTCCTTCTGGCAGTAGAGCAGGGAGGCGAATGATGGAGACCAACCACCGGATTTCCTTTTGCGGGCCATGTGCGGTTGTTACAGTTTCCGGCCATCCGCCCGGATACAACCATACGATTCATTGAGCCGGTTGGCAATGGAAAATTTCGTTCCGCATAACGATCCAGATGGTGGAACCCTGGTGTATTTCAGAATGGGGTCGCACCCAGGCAATCAATTGTAAAACCATGTATTAAGTGATATTTCTACAGGATTGTTTACCTTAACGGGCGGTTTTTAGGGGATAAAAAGCGGGCGAATATTCTGGATGGACCCTGGCAGACCCGCCCGACGGCAGCGGGTGTCGGCCGTATTCCTGTCAGTTTACCGTTGCACCGCTATTCCTGGTCGGCCTCTCTGGACGCCTGCGTTCTATGGAGGGGGCTCTCGCCGCGGGTTCACTCCCTTCACCCACGACGACAAGACGGCCGGGTTTCGTTTCGCCGGTGGTGAATCTTCGCCCTGGCCAGCCGGCCCAGCTGACTTTCATGATATCGGTTCTCCTGAGATATATTCCGATGGGCGAGGGGGTCGTTATCGACTTCGATACCGACAACGACTCGAGACCCGTAGGGATGATAAATACCAAATCATTTTTCTCTCGCCGAGTCGCGGTGGCGCACAGAGCAAAGAAAGAGTTATCGTTATGAATCTCCTGCCCAAATTCTTCCCGGCGCCTCTGCGTCACAGCGAGAAATATCTTCTTTTCTCGCCGCAACACACACGGCCTTGAATATGGCTCCCCCGGCAGGACCCGGGCCTACAATCCCGCGCATCGCGGGATTAACAGCCGATAAGCCGTGTATGATTCGAACCAATTTAAAAAAGGCCGCGCAAGAAGCACGGCCTTGAATATGGCTCCCGCGGCAGGACCCGGGCCTACAATCCCGCGCATCGCGGGATTAACAGCCGATAAGCCGTGTATGATTCGAACCAATTTAAAAAAGGCCGCGCAAGAAGCACGGCCTTGAATATGGCTCCCGCGGCAGGACCCGGGCCTACAATCCCGCGCATCGCGGGATTAACAGCCGATAAGCCGTGTATGATTCGAACCAATTTAAAAAAGGCCGCGCAAGAAGCACGGCCTTGAATATGGCTCCCCCGGCAGGACCCGGGCCTACAATCCCGCGCATCGCGGGATTAACAGCCGATAAGCCGTGTATGATTCGAACCAATTTAAAAAAGGCCGCGCAAGAAGCACGGCCTTGAATATGGCTCCCCCGGTAGGACTCGAACCTACAACCCATCGGTTAACAGCCGATTGCTCTACCGATTGAGCTACGGAGGAATATGGGTTTTCAAAGACGTCAAAACGATTCGATAATGTAGCAAATGGGCCTGACCCTGTCAAGCAGCTTTTTGCCCGATGCCGGACTATTTCGGCGTCGAGTGAACCTCACGCCATCAGCCGAGTGAAGGCGTCGAGGTAGGGCCGGAGCTGGTCCTCGGAGAAATCCCGCTCATTGGGATACATGAAGGCGAAGTTGCGGCGTACCAGCCGCAGCAGGTGATTGACGCCACGCTTGAACCCCGGACGGTGGTAGAGACGGCGCAGGTTGCGGGACATGGCCCGGACGGCGGTGGCATACGAGGGGGCGCCCGGATGGCCGGCCGCCGCCAGAACCGCCTGGAAGCGCCGAGACAGGTCCTCCAGTTCCGGGGTATGGAGATTCCGCCACAACTGCATCTCCAGCAGGGACCAGCCCAGGTGTCGCCGGCAGAGGATATCGTCCAGGGTCACCTCGAGATGGGTGTGAATCAACCCGTCGGGCACGGCGCGGCGGATGTGGGGATGGAGGAGGTCGTCCAGCTCCAGATGGGCCCGAAAACCGTGGTGGAAGGCCGGCGGAAAATCGGCCAGCAGGGAGTCCCAGCGGCCGGGTTCGATGCGGTGGATGGCGCGCCCGGTTTCCGAGGCCGACCGGGTCAGCAGATAGAAATACGGATCAGGCCCCTGGGCGGCGACATGCAGCGTCGGACTCCACAAGGGAAACGGCGTGCGGCGGCAGGCGTACAGGATGTGACTGACGATGAACGGCATATCAGCTTGACGATGCCTCCGGCTGAGAATTCGGCCGCGCGGCAATGGCATGGAAAATCCGGGCAGCGTGATCGCGGGCGTTCTCGATAAACCAGCGTGACGTGTTCATGCCGCCACAGACCACACCGGCCAGAAAGAGATCGGGCACGTTGGTCTCCAGGGTATCGGAATCATGGACCGGGGCGAAATGGGGCGCGTCCGTCACCGCGATGCCCACCCGTTTCAGGAACTCGAAATCGGGTCGGTAGCCGGTCATGGCGAACACGAAGTCGTTGGGCACGGTCACCCTGCCCTCGGGTGTGACGATGTCCAGACTGTCGGGGCGGATCTCCCGCACCGTGGAATTGAAATATGCGGTAATGGCCCCTTCGCGGATCCGGTTCTCCACATCCGGCCGCAGCCAGTACTTGACGGAGGTGCCCAGTTCGGCTTCCCGCACGATCATGGTTACCCGGGCCCCGGCACGCCAGGTTTCCAGCGCCACCTGCACGGCGGAATTGGCCCCGCCGATGACGGCCAGGTCGCGGTAGACGTAGGGATGCGGCTCATCGTAGTAGTGGCGTACCTTATGCAGATCCTCTCCGGGAACGTCCAGAGGATTGTACAGGTCGTAAAAGCCGGTGCTGATGATGACCCGGCGGGCCGGATAGTGCCCCCGGGAAGTCCGCACCAGGAAGCCGTGGCCCTTCTGGGGTTCGATATCCATAACCGGCTCGTAGGGATGGACATGAAGCCCCCACGACTGGACCACCCGGCGGTAATATTCCAGCGCCTCACGGCGGGTGGGTCGTTCCCCGTGGGAGACAAACGGGACATTCCCGATTTCCAGCCGCTCCGAAGTGGAAAAAAAGGTCATGTTGGTGGGGAAGTGAAAGACGGAATTGACGATGCAGCCCCTGTCAAAAATCAGATGGGACATCCCCTGACGAACGGCTTCGATGCCGCAGGTCAATCCGATGGGGCCGGCCCCGACGATGATGATGTCGACGTTTTCCATAAGCTCCCATTATACATCAGTCGCAAGGAAAATAAAGGCACCTGCCCGGCCGGGAAGGTGCCTGTGGGTGCACGATGCGATGGCTCCCTCGTGCGGGAGTAAAAGATTCGTCGAAGGGATCAGTACGCCGTCATCTGATTGCCGACGACGGCGACAAAAACGATCTGCAGCAGTATCTGGATGACAATACAGCCGGTCCAGACCAGCATGATGTTTTTCAGATTCAGTTCTGTTGCTTTCATCCATCCCCAGATGAAGGCATACAGGGCGCAGATGATCCCGAGAATCCCATGGAGAGCTCCCTGGGTTTTGAACATCTGGATCAGAACCATGATCCAGCATACGAGGGATACCAGACCCAGCGCAACCAGCAGGATTGTGATGATAATATCCATTCGCTGAACCTCCTGTTTAGAATGTTAATAATGGATCGTTGCCGACGATTTTCAAAAAGTGTTCCGGCATCATCGCCAGCCGTAAAAGCCAGTAGATGACGAGGGCCACCAGGATGATGGCCACCAGGCCGGTACGAGATTCCAGGGACCGGAGCCCATCCAGGATGCGGCGCCGGAATTTATCCGGGGATAAGGTCGCCAGGCTGACCAACAGAAATCCAGGCAACAGAAAGAGAACGAAGGCATGCATTTCCAGGGCCAGCTGCCACTGGCCCGACAACATCAGCTCACAGGCACGGGTCAGGCCACAGCCGGGGCAGGGAAAGCCGGCCAGGCTCATCAGCGGACAGGGCAGGATGGAGATCCCCGTCAGGCCTGTCACCAGATTGAATGTACTCAGCAAGAGCAGGGCCAGACCTACGGGACGCTCGGCCAGCGCCTGCGCCAGGATGGGACGGAACCGAACCGGGGTGGTCAAAGGACGGGTATCTGACATTTCCTGAACGGTTGAATTCATGCGCGTCCCATGAGCAAAGAATGAAAATGCAATTGAACAGTCTATAGCATAACGTCTTCCAACAGTCAAATGCTGATGTTGGAGAAAAATTATTATTCTCTGACGGTCGGGAACAGAAAACCGTGCTCCCATTATATCCGATTTTCGAATCGGGGATGATCAAAAATCAGGGATTGGCGGGGCGAATATCGATTTCGCTGATCAGGGCCCGTTCCGGCAGGGATATCATGGCGAGAATGCTGTCCGCCACGTCGTCCGGTTGCAGGATCCGCTGACGTTTTTCCTCGCCCGGCTCGACCGGAAAAGAGAAATCCGTATCCACCGAGCCGGGGCAGATGGTCAGGACACGAATGCCGTTGGGCCGCTCTTCCAGCATGAGGCAACGGCTGAAGGCCACCACAGCATGCTTGGTGGCGGCATAGCCGCCGCCCCCGGCAAAGGAGTTCTTGCCGGCCAGGGAGGCGACATTGACGACGACGGCCTCGCCGCTGCGTCGCAGATGGGGTAACGCTTCGCGCGTCATGAGAAACAGTCCGCGGACGTTGAGGTGGAACATCCGGTCCCATTCCTCGGTGGGCATGTCGCTGATGTGATGAAAACGACCGATGCCGGCGTTGTTGATCAGGATATCCAGACGCCCGAAACGATCCATGGTGTGGGCGACGCAGAACCGGATGTCCTCTTCCCGGCTCATATCACCGCTGAACACCTGTGCCTGACGGCCGAGACGGCGGATTTCGGACGCCACTTCATCCAGGTCGCGGCGGGTGCGGGCACAGACGGTGACATCACAGCCGGCAGCGGCCAGTTTCAAGGCGGTGGCCCGGCCGATCCCGCGGCCGGCGCCGGTGACCAGAGCGACTTTTCCTTCCATGGATCTCCTCCTTTTGATGCTGAACTCAACATGACTCCTGTGGATCGGGTACCCCGCCATCAGGAGAACACGACTACGGTAGTAGATTCCCGCAGCCCCATCATGGTTTCGGAGGGGACGCCGGGTTCATGGACCTGCTTCATGGTTTACGGGTGACATCCTCACGGCCCTATCCCACTGCATCACCGCCGCCGCCGGACGCCAGAGGGAGGTGTTTGGAGGCAAGGAGACTGTTTGCATGAATAAAGTACAGGCGGGGGGGATCTCAGGCGGTCAGGTTCAGGCCGGCGATGACCAGGGCGGCCAGCGCGCCCAGGACGGCCAGACAACCGCAACCGAAGCAGCCCTTGCCCCGGTTCATGGCGGCGCCGAACAGACTGCGGCCGGCCACGTCGCCCACCACGGGCAGGGCGGCGATGGCCACACGACCGGCGACGGCGCGCCAGCGGTCCATCTCTTCCTGGTCCATCCGGTTCTTGAGGATCTGTTTCTGGACCGCCACCCGCTCCCGGTATTTCATCTCCTCCCGGGTTCGCACCACCTCCATCTCCTCTTTGGCGGGGACGAAACGCAAGCGGGAGCTGCAGTACTCGCAGAGAGCTTCCACCTCTCCGACGGGCAGATCCAGGGGGGCCGAGCAGTTGGGGCAGTGTACGCTTCGCTTGTTCATGACCATCACCATTCGTTCGTCTGGTCGCCGGGACTCACCAGACCCGCGGCTGATCTTATCATTGTCCTCATCCGGGGGGGTGAGTTCAAGTCTTATGTCAGTGAAAAAGAAAGAGTCCTGCCCGGTTAGGCGGGCGAAGGCGTGCCGACGGGCCGGCATCCCAAAAGGAAGCCGGCCGGGACGACGTTAACGATCAGCCGGTGCCAGGTGCCCGCCGGCTCCGGCGGTCAGCGGGCCGGTGCGGCCTGTTCGCCACCGGCAACCGCGTCGAGGCGGGCCAGTCCCCGCCGGGCCAGGGCCTTGACAGAAAAGGGATCGTCATCCTCCGACCTGTCTTCGAGCACTTTGGCGTAATGCTGCCGGGCCGTCTCGAACAGGGCATAGTGTTCGGCGATCCGTCCCAGAATGTACCAATCATTGTATTGCGGTCGCAGGGTATGATTGCTTTTCAGCACATGATCCAGCACCTGGCGGGCTTCCTGACAGCGTCCGCTCTCGGCGTAGAGCGTGGCCAGGGTATGGAGGACACCGGCCTCCGATCCGGACAGCTGAACGGCGGTGCGGGCGTATTCGAACGCTTTCTCGGGGATCTCGTCGGCGAACAGATGAACCCAGGCCAGGTTATTGTAGACGCCCTCATCGCCCAGCGATTTGGACATCATGTCGAGGTAGACCTCGATAGTGCCGCCCACGTCAGCCTGGTCCATCCGCATAGTGGCCAGAGCATGCAGCACCTCTGGATCCCGCGGATTCTCGTCCAGGAGCGATCGCAGTTCCTTTTCCAGCGTCTCGAACCGGCCATTCTGGTTCAATGCGATCCACCACAGGTTTCGGATCCGTTCCGATTGCGGATCATACTCCCTGAGCCGTTGCGTATGCTCCAGCATGGCCGGATAATCATCCATGATGAAATAGGCGGTCGCCAGTGAAAACTCCAGCACCATGCGCCGAAATTCGGGTTCAGTGTTCTGAAGACAGGTGATCAGCAAGTCCACTCCCTTTTTCGCATGATCCGCCCGGCTCATCAGATGAGCGGCGGCGGCGGACATGACGGCGACATCGTCGCTGCCGTCCGCCGGCCACAGAAGAGCAAAGGGAGCCGCACTGAACCTGTCGTCGGCGGACGGCTCAGCATAATATTCCCGGAGCCAATTGAGCCAGCATTTCACCAGAGGCGTCTTCTCTGCCTGAAGCATGCAATGGAGGAACGCCCCGGTCGCCGCTAATTGCCAGGAACTGCCGGCGATTTTAAGGCCTTCATCCGTGCGCACCAGAAACATGGAGCGCGCCAGTTCGTCCGTAACCCTGGGGAAGGTTACCCCGACCCGGTAGCCCGTCTCGTCATCGCCCGCGACACCCACTTCCAGGTCGGCCAGGAGCAGATCCAGAAAGACGTCCAGCGGGAACCCTTTTTGCCTGGCCAGGCAGATGGTCAATTCATAGATGGAACGGAACGTCTCATGATCCGTGAGCTCAGGCTTGTTGTAACTGGCGAACAGTTCCGGGGCGTACCAGGAGGCCAGCGCCGCGCCATCCGCACCGGCCAGGACCTGCTGGCGCAGGACAAATTTGACGAATTCACCAGGGTCCTGTCGGTTGAACGAGAGGTCTTCGTGCCGGACAACCTTGCCGATGAGATCCGCCCGCGTTTCCAGTTCCATGACGTTCTCGGCGCCCTGGGCCGCCTGACGGAGAAATTCAGCCGCTGCGGAGTAGTGTCGCAGGTGCAGCAGGATGTCGCTGGCTCGCCGGAGTACATCACGCTGAAGCTCGAGAGGTTGGATCAACGCCGCTCTTTCCCGGGCCGGCCCGGTTCCTTCGCGGCCGTAACCGGCGATCAGGGAGAAGACGTGGCGGTCTCTGGTATTCCTGATGCGCGGCACCAATTCATCCAATTCATCAAATTTGTCAGCTGCAGCCAGGCACAAGGCCAGATTGTAAACGAGCTTTTCTTCTTTCAGGTCCTGGTTGCCGTTGTCCACCGCCGTGAGAGCCTGCCGGTACAGTTCGACAGCCGTTTCCATGTCGGCGCGGGCGGTGAAATTGAAACCAAATTCGTCATACTGGCAAACGATGGCCAGTTCCACCCGGGTCAGCTCTTTTTCAGGATCCAGTTCCAGGGCTTTCCGATATGCCGCCATCGCCCCGGCCCGATCGTAGCCGGGGCCGAAACGGCGGCCCAGATCATCGTTCTCCAGAATGCGGGCCAACGTGACAAAAGCATCGTGGGACTCCGGCGCTGTGGTCACCGCCCGTTGGGCCAGCAATCGGGCCTGGTCACCGAAACCGGCCTGCAGGAGGGCATCCGCCCAGCGCAGCAGATGGATCACCTCCGCCGGTTCCGACTCGGCCAGTCGATGAAACAGATCGAGCGCTTCACGGTACTTGCCCTGATTCATCAGACTGACGCCCTCATGATCGAAACCGATGCGAATGAAATCCGACTTGAGCAAATCGGTTACCTGGCGGCGAGTGGTCTCGAATTCTTCTGGCGTCAACCGGCGTTTACCTGTATCGAGACGGAACCGAACCTCCACCGTCTGATCTTCATGCCGGACATACTCCTGGTCCAGCGTGAAGGTGCCCATTGTCCGATGTGCGTCCTCCGGCAAGGGAAGGGCGACGAAGCCCCGTGGCGGACGGATCAGATAACGGCACTCGTAGACCAGCGGGCAATAGAAATAATAGGGTTCTTTCCGGGGCTTGTCCGGATCCGCATCTTTGAACTCGGCGGGGATTTCCTTGAAAACATGCGAGATCAGGATGGCAGCCAGGGCTTCATTTCGCTGCGTGATGGCGCGCCCCGCGCCGGTAATGGTCATCTGCAAGTGGAACGGTTTGGTCAGATCCTCCGAAGAGCTGATGTCGTATTCCTTAAGCTCACCGAACCGGTATGTGCCATCGATGTAGCGCCGGAGATTCTGCTCCATCTCCTCTTTCTTGATATTGCGGAATTTGATGCGGACAGCAGGCTCAATCCCCCCTGTAAAGCGATTGGTCTCGATCACATCGGCATAACCGGTACTCTTCAAGATGAATTCCCGGTTCTCCTCGATATGGTTGGCACTGGAAGGCAGGGAAGGGGTTTTGACCAGTCGAGGCTCCTCACGGTTACAGACCAGCGCCCAGCGGTCCTGATCGCTCAGGGGCAGGTACCCGTCCCGGGAATATTCGGCCGTGGGATCGAGCCAGATCGGCACCTCACCCTCGATGCAGACAATGGCGTGATCCAGACGACCCAGACCGGGGAGATCGGGATCGATGTCCCGACCGAAACCGGACCGCAGCAGGGCGACATCCGCCGTGTAGCCGGCCTGGCGAAGCATGCCTACCAGCAGGCTGGCCTTGTCCTTGCAGTCGCCGTAGCCGCGCTCCATAATCTCGGCCGTTGTGGCCGGAAGAAGAGAACGGTCGCCCACGGACATGGAGACGTAGCGAATATGCTCATTCATCCAGCCCACACAGTTCAAGGCCGTGGTCATACAATCCTCTGCCTTGAGATCCGCCAGCAGCTCCGTCAGTTCGGCGCCCTCCACCTGCCGGCGCACCATAGCATCATAGGCCCGGCCAATGTCAGCCCAGGAACGGGCAGTGGAAAAAGTGAGAAGAGGCTCCCGTACTTGGTCCGGGGGGAGGTTGTCCTCCAGGTCCGGGTCGGCGGGAACATCCCGGTGCTCGAAAATGAAGCGCAGGCCGGTCTCCGTTTTTTCAATTCGCGGCGAAACGTTGGCCGTCGGGTCGACTTTATACTGGAAAGGGATTCCGTCGGCCACATCGATGACGATCCGGCGCAAATGAAGAGGGACACTCCGGCTGAGGGTGAAGGCCTGGGCGACACCCTCCGGGAAAAACGGCTGATGTTGCCGAACCTCCAGCACTTCTTCGATGATGGAGCCGATGACCACGCCGGGTATCGGGGCCCGCAGTTCCTTGACGTCGCTGTATTTCCGGATGGAGGCATCCTCGTCGGTCAATTCCTGCAGCGTGGCGGGATCCAGCTCATGGCTGTCTCCGTCGGGATGGATTACCCGGACGCGGATATCGGGCCGGTGTTGGTACCAGGCCGCCCATTCTTCCGACGTGTGCGCCCAGTTGTCCTTCCCTGCGGCATTCAGGATCTCGTAAATCCAGCGGCAGCGTGAATCCACACGCCTGTCGGCATGAATGGTCAACCAGTTCTCCAGCAAAAGGACCTTGACCGGCTCCTTCTCGGGTGCGGGGATGGCGGCAGCGGCGGCCAAGAGTTCTGCCGCCGGCACGCTGAAGGGTTCTCCGTCCCAATTCAGGTCGGCCGCCAACAGATAGCCCGGAATGTAAATGAACAGAAAAATAATCAAAATGAGAACTTTACAGGTAGTCGTACTCATCGGAACACACTCCTGGACGATGATTTCACGCAACAGGGATCAAGAAAACAATGAGAAAAGGTGAAAATGCGGATCACCCTTTGATTTCCCCCGATTGTGCAATTTACTGTATTTGACCCCAAAAGGGCAAGAAAAGATCAAAAAGTTTGGTTCGCATTGGGCAATGGGGATACCAGCCGGAGAAGGGGGCGGCGGCCGGCCAGCTGCAGGCAGGGATCATTCGGCGCGGCGAGGCGAAACAGTGGGCCGGGCGTGAGCCGCTTGACGATACATCGTCTGGGCTGTCAGGCCGAGATGATGGCCGGGCACTACGGTTTCACGTCGGATGAAGATCACCTTTCAGATCTTATCTCACCTGAAAAGTCAGAGTGTTTTCATTGACCAGCAGGGGTTTGTATTCGAACGGCGGCAGCTTCATATAACGGCCGACGGAACTGGGTACCTGGGAATAGTAAATCCTGGCCGTCACGCGGGCTTCGCCGACGGGAACGTCTTCCGGTACGGCCCATCTGAACCGCTCGATCTTGGTTTCACGCGGACCGACGCGGTAATCCACCCGGGTGTTGTTCGCGGTGTACCACTGGCAGATGGTCATCCGGCCCTGGGGGTCGAAAAATGGCTTGCGGAAGATGCGACTGCCGGCGGGTACATCGCCGTCACGCGGCAGACCCTTGAAATCGGCGACCTCCATGATCTCCCCCATGGCCTGGTAGGCCAGGGCCTCGGGATCGGCGATGGTGAATTCCTCGCCGTCGAAACCCTTGGGCGACACGGCCAGGGGATATTGGCTCCCCTTGGCGTCGGTGACGGACACCTCCAGCCAGACCATGCGTTCCTCGGATGAGCCGGAGGGGATATAATGTCCGGCCTTGCCGTTGAAAACCTGTACCGTCAACTCGAGTTCCTTTTTGCGGGCGATGGTATCGTCGGCCAGGTACAGCGCCAGGTCCAGGGCCCCGCGCAGCTTGTTTTCATGGTGCGAGCCGTGGAACACATGGTGGGCGATGTCGGGCCGCTCCTTGCCGCCCAGGGCGGAGGTGCCGGGATAACGGTGCATGTGGCAGTCCTGGCAGCGTGTGCCTTCCTCGGCGTACGGTCCGGCCTTCCATTCCCGGTAGGTGGATTTCACCCAGGCGCCGTAGGGGCTCTGTTCGTCGTGACAGGTGGCGCACAGCTCCGGCGAGACCAGGAAGGAGGAGTAGGCCGTCTGGTGATATTCCGACTCCGAATCCTTGCGGGGACCCTGCTTGACCTCGTCCGGCTGGATGATGTAGCTGAAATTGAACGGAACCGGTTCCGTCGATCCGGTGATGTTGTGGCAAATTTCGCAACTGACGCCCTCGTTGACCCGGGTGCCCTTCTCGGGCGGCTGGGGAGGGATGTCGCCCGTGAGGTAGGCCAGGGGGCCGTGACAGCCGATACAGCCCTCCTTGACGCCGGCCACCTTGGGCTCTTTGAGCGCGTGGGGCAAGGCCAGCTTGAAATACTCGATGGCATCCCATTCGTGGGTGAAGGAATGGGCCATGAGGCTTTGGGCCCATTCCTGCTGGATCTGCTGGTGGCAGGCACCGCAGTCGTCGGGCGACTCGAAGTCTTCGTAGGAATATTTCGGAGCGTCGCTGGCCAGCAGGAATGCCGCGCCGAGCACAAGGAGCAATAAAGGCAATCTGTGTTTCATGACCTTCTCCTTTCCATCCCGGTCGAAGGGTATGGGTGTTGATCCTTTTCGTCAACGGTTTGTGATATATGCCATTATAGCAGAAAGGTCTGACTGGATACAATTGTCTTGAAAAATTCCTGAACAGGAATAACTCTTGTTATTTTGCCGAATGACTGTCCCAAATGGATCTGCCCAGATGCCTGATCCTGATGGGAAGCGGCTGAGGGGGGCGCATCCGGCAGCCGGACGGCGATGCCCGGGGCCGATGGTCAGAAACGCTCCTCCAGGGACGGAGAGCGCTCCGGCGCCGCCGGGACGATGCTGTACCAGGCCATGTCCAGGCCCAGGCCGAGCAGCCGCCGGACGACCCTCTGCCGCCAGAGCCGGTCATTCCCGAAATTTAACGGCGCGGCAGCCGGTGCCGGACCGGGCGAGGGAATTTCCTGATAGGTGTCCCCGCCGCCAGAATCCAGGAAGAGACCAGCGACAGGATGACGGCCCGGTCGCAGCAATTCCAGCTCCCGCAAGGGAGCGCCCGGGGGGATATCCAGGGCGAAGCCGCACGAACCGTCTTGATCGAAGGGGCCGTCCCGCCGATACGTATACGCATCGTCACCGCAGCGGTCCCAGAACAGGGCCGCGCTCAGTTCGTCGGCCACACCGGCGCAGCGGTTGCGAAACAGGTAGCGGTCCGTGCCGGCGCCGTCCATGAAAACGGCCACGGATCCGTCTCGGGCATGGCCCTGGTTCTGGGCGCGCAGCCCGGTTTCATTGTCCACGTTGTAGGCGTCGTCACCGGTCAGGTCCACCGCGCAACCCAGGCCATGATGGGCCGCCGCGCCCAGGGCGTACGACGTGTTCCGGTAAACGTCGTTGCCGGAACGGTCTTCGAGAAAGCCGCCGCCCCACCAGTAGCCGGCACCCTGACAGAAATTGCCGCCGATGTACCGGTCGTCGCCCGCGCCGTCCACGAGAAAGCCGTAGCCGCCGCCGAGGCTCTGGCCGTCGGTAGCGGCGGCCCAGCGGCCCTGGGCGCTCCCCTGGGTAAAGGCGTGAAGACGCGGCGAGGGCCCCTCGTCTGTGCGGGGCCGGGGATGAGCGTAGTACTCGTCGGCGCCGCCCGCGTCCAGCAGGAGGCCCACGCCCAAAGTGCTGCCGAAGCCTTGTCCCTGCCCGGCGCAATAATACCGGTCATCGCCGGCGAGATCCAGCAGGATGCCGGCACCCACCCGCGCCGCGCCGGAAGTCCAGCGGCCGCGTCCGTCGTACACGTCGTTGCCGGCGTAATCCACCAGCAGCCCCGTGCCGTAAAGGGCACTGCCCAGGCCGGAGTCGGCGCAGGCATAGCGGTCGTCGCCGGCCAGGTCCAGCAGGACACCGATCCCGCTGTGTCCGCAGGCCAGGGAGGCCGGGGCCGTCGAATCATAGACATCGTTGCCGTCCAGATCCAGTACCAGGCGGACCGGGGCAAGCCTGTCAGGAGATGTGTCGGGAAGATCGGCGTAGGTATCGTCACCGCCGAGGTCGATGATGATGTCCAGCCCGAGGGAGATCCGATCGTTGCCTGTCCCGAAAATGCCGACCTCGCCCAGGGTGGTGGACAGGCGCACCGGCGGAAAGGGCTGCGGCGGAATGACGGATCGCCGGTACCCGGCCAGGGCGTCACGCAGGTTCTCGGCGAACAGACGGCTGGCGTAAGAAAGACGGGGCAGGTCCACGCGGGACAGGCGGCGCAGGTGCGGGGCGGCCAGGGGCTGGCGGTTGTCCACCCACGGTTCGTTGTCCGTGTGGTGCGTCCGGGCCGCCAACGGATCCAGCGCCAGGGCGTCGGGCAGCAGAGCGGCCGATGTGGCGGCGGCTTCCAGCAGGTCGGCCACCAGACGTCTTACCGGCAGAGGCAGGGATTCCCATTCCGCCGGGAGTGCAGCGGGTGAGAGCAGGCGGGCAATCACCCGCTCCCGGGGCGAACGCGGCTTGGATCCGCCACCGGAATCCGCGCCCGGCAGCGGGGGGCCGTAGCCGGCGGAAGCGCCCAGCAGACGATAGGCCAGGTGCACCGCCTGGACGAAGTCGCCGGGCCGCTGCAGGAGAAGATCACCCATGCGCCCGCCCACCACCGGCACGAACGTCATGTCATCGAAGAGGGTCACCAGGGAGGGCAGAACATGGCGGCAACCGGCACGGCGCAGCAGGGTCTCACCGGCCACACCGGGCGGCCATTGGATATCCGAACCCTCGAGCAGCATGTCCCACAGGGCGGTCGGCACTTCCAGCTGCGAACGCTCCACAGGATAGGGGGCAGGATGTTCGGGCGCCGGAACCGGGTTATACTCCCCGTGAATGGCTGACAACAGCAGCAGGGTGCAGAATGCCACCCGGATCGTCTGGCGCATGGGGGGGCCTCCATCGGCAAGTTTCCGATCTCTTACGGCTGGGAGATGGGGAATGTTCCATAAACCCCGGGGGAGAGGAAATCCGTCCCGGCGGGTGAATAGAATTGCACCCTCCGGGCCGGGCGTTTAGAATAGAAAGTCCAATCCCCCGGGGAGGTTCTGCCATGAAGAAAAACCTGGCCACCCTGCTGAGCCGGATGGGTGAAGGGCAAACAGCGTCCATCACTCCGGCCAAGTCACCGCCCATCACCTGGAGCTCGGTCTTCGCCTTCCACAGCCTGGCCGACCTGGAGGCCGTCTATGAAAAAGCGGCCGCCGGTCACATCTACACCCGGCTGGGCAATCCCGTGCATGACGCCCTGCAGGACATGATGGCCGCCATCGAGGAAGGGACGGGCGCCCGGGCCTATGCCTCGGGCATGGGTGCCATCGCCGTGACGTTGTTGAGCCTGGTGCGCGCGGGAGAGCATGTACTGGCCGATACGGGATTGTACGGCGGCACCTTTCAGCTGTTCAACGACCTGGCTGACCGGTTCGGGATCAGCGTGACCTATGCCGACCTCAAACGCAACGATCCGGCCGCCCTCCTGCGTGACGAAACCCGCCTGGTTTATCTGGAGACCATCTCCAACCCTCTCATGGAAGTGCCCGATATCGGCCGCATTGCCGCGGCGGCCCATCTGCGTGACTGCCGGGTGGTGGTGGACAACACCTTCGCTTCCCCTGTCGCCTGCCGGCCACTGCGCCTGGGCGCCGACGTGGTGATCCACAGCGCCACCAAGTACCTGTGCGGTCACAGCGACGTCATGGGCGGGGTGGTGATCGCCGCCGATGCGGCCCTCCTCGACCGGATTCACCGGACCGGCGTCCTGTACGGACCGACCCTCAGTCCCATGGACGCCTGGCTGCTCATCCGCAGCCTGCGCACCCTCGACCTGCGCATGCGGCGCCATGCGGACAATGCCCGGAAACTGGCCGGTTTTTTGTCCGGTCATCCCCGGGTGGGACGGGTTTTCTATCCCGGGCTGGGCGATTCCCCGTTCCATGACATCGCCGGCCGCCAGTTCAGCGACGGTCTGTTCGGCGGGATGTTCAGTCTGGAGTTGACCGGCGGGAAAGCCGCCGCCGAGCGCTTTCTGGACCGCCTGGAAGGGATCAAGTTCCTGCCCAGCCTGGCCGGCTATTCCACGTCCGTGTCCTATCCCGCCGCCACGTCCCATCGGGGATTGACGGCCGATGAAAGGCAACGGGCGGGGATCGGCGATGGCCTCATCCGGGTATCGGCCGGACTGGAGGACAGCCACGATCTGCAAGCGGAGTTCTCGGCCATCCTGGAGCGGATCTGATGGCCGGGTCATGAATTCCGGTCAAACGACAGATTTCTAACAAGTTTGGTTGTCATATGCCAAAACACTCCGCCGACCGCGCACGCCAGATGACCGGCTCTCAGAAGGGCCGCCGCCGGCGGGTACTGCTGATGCTGGCTCTGGCGGAGCTCATGGCCATGGCCGTCTGGTTTTCGGCCTCGGCGGTGGTGCCGGCCCTGACCCTCGTCTGGGAGCTGGATGGGGCGGGGCAGGCCTGGCTGACCATGTCCGTTCAGGTGGGTTTCGTCCTCGGCGCCCTTGGCTTCGCCTTTCTGAACCTGGCCGACCGGATCCCGGCCCGCCGCCTGTTCGCTGTCTGTGCCCTGCTGGGCGCCTTCTGGACCGGCCTGATCCCGGCGTTGCAACCGGCCTTTTCCATCGCCGTCCTGCTGCGGCTGCTCACCGGCGTCTGCCTGGCCGGTGTATACCCCGTGGGCATGAAGATCATGGCCACCTGGACCCGAAGGCGGCGCGGTCTGGGCATCGGCCTGCTGGTGGGCGCCCTGACCCTCGGCTCCGGCTTTCCGCACTTGTTGAAGTTATTCGGTGAAAGCAGCGATTGGCAATCGGTTTTGTATCTGGCAGCAGCCACTGCGGCCGGCGGCGGTTTGCTCACGTTTCTGTTCGTGGACGAAGGGCCGTATCGAGCCCAGTCGCCCCCCTTCGACTGGCGATATGCCGGGCGGATTCTCCGCCAGCGGGATATCCTGCTGGTCAATCTGGGGTATCTGGGGCACATGTGGGAACTCTACGCCATGTGGACCTGGGTGCCGGTGTTTTTGCTGGAAAGTTTCGCCGTCCGGGGGGTGGATCCCAGCTGGGCCAGCGCGGCGGGATTCGCCATTATCGCCGTGGGCGGTGCCGGTTGCCTCTTCGCCGGCTGGCTGGCCGACCATGTGGGCCGAACGGTGGTCATCGGCGGATCGTTGCTCGTCAGCGGCGGCTGCGCCCTCCTGGCGGGACGGCTGTTCGGCGCGGACCCCGTCGTGCTGACGGCTTTGTGCCTGGTGTGGGGTTTCGCCGTGGTGGCCGATTCGGCCCAGTTTTCGGCGGCCGTCAGCGAATTGTGCCAGCCCGAGTACGTGGGCACCGCCCTCACCCTCCAGACCAGCCTGGGCTTCCTTCTCACCATGGTCACCATCCGCCTGGTGCCCCTGGTGGTGGAACACGAGAGCTGGGGGCTGGCCTTCGCCATTCTCGCCTTCGGTCCCATGGCCGGCATATGGGCCATGGGGTCGTTGCGCCGTCAGCCCACCGCCCGGCAGCTGGCCGGCGGACGGGGCTAGAAACGTGACGGGCCCGGCATGGCGGGGCTAACGACATGGAGAGAATCATGCCCCGAATGTATTCCCTGGGAACCAGCAACCGTTCCGCAACCGAATTCCTGATGGTCCTGAAGTCATTCGGGATCGAGGTGGTGGCCGATATCCGCCGCTTTCCTACCAGCCGCCGCTTCGAACATTTCCGACGGGAACACCTGGCCAGGCTTTTGGCCGGACAGGGTATCGAATACGCTTTTCTGGGGGCGGAGCTGGGCGGTTATCGGCGTGGTGGCTACGAAACCTACATGACCGGCGAGGAATTTCAGGCCGGTATCCGCCGGCTGGAGAAGATGGCTGCACAACGGACCGTCGCCTTTATCTGTGCCGAAAAATCCCCCGGGGATTGCCACCGCCGCCACGTGGCCTGCCATCTGGCGGCACGCGGGTGGGACATCCGGCATATCATCGATATCGACGATGTCCGCCCCGACGGCGGGCAGCCCTCCCTGTTCTGATTCAGATCCGTGGAATATGTTGGCTGACCGTCCTCAGACGGCGGCCTTCTCCGCTTCCGGCGAACGGATCAGTTGCCGCAGCAGGTAGGCGGCGGGCAGGCCCAGGGCGATGAACTGGAGCACGGTGAAGAGGGGACTCAGCGGCGCCACCGGGGCGATGTAGATGACTTTTTCGACCATATAGCCGGCGTAGATGAGCACCACCGCCGCCAGCACCAGGGCGGGCGAGACCTTGGACCGGCGGGGGATCATGCCCGCGAAGGGAATGACGAACATGGCCAGGACCACGAAAATGGACAGCTCGGTCCAGGGCGAATGCTGAACCCGCTTGGCGACGTAGGCCACTTCTTCAGGGATATTGCCGTACCAGATGGTCAGATACTGGGCGTAGAGCTGGCCGGCCCAGAACAGGGCGAAGCCCAGGATCAGGGCCCCGCTGTCGCGGAGGACCTTCTCGAAACTGTGCCCGTGGCGCAACAGAAGCAGCAGCGAGAGCAAGGCCATAGTGGCCACGCCCAGGTAGAGGGCCTCGATGAAGAAAAAGGCGCCGTACAGGGTGCTGATCCAGGGATACTCGAAGGACATCACCCAGTCGATGCCCTGCATGGTCTGGGCCGTGACGAAGCAAAGGCAGTAGAGCACCGCCCAGACGCCGGTACGGGGTGACTGTCCGCGCGAGGCCCGCACGTACAGATATGCCAGGCCGAACGTCAGCAGCTGAAAGGCCACATTCCGGATGGTGAAGAATGTGGGCTCCAGCCAGGCGGTGGGATGCTCGTGCCACGCGTACAGGGGGGTGTGATGCAGGGCGTAGATGAGAAAGGCGAAGGGCGGCAGGATGAGCAGCGGCAGGAACCGGTGGAGCTTGTCCTTGATGGACAGGATCCAGCGCCCCTGGGACAGGTCCGCCGCCGCGGCCAGGGCGATGATCCCCTGGGGGATGGCCGTCCAGAAAAGCAGGGCCGGCAGGAGAGAGGCATCACCGGCCAGCAGGTCGATGCCCAGGGCGATGATGAGCGCGGCCAGACCGAAAAGATAGACGTTTCTCTGCATGATTACTCCTCGCCTCGCTGCTGGATGACAAACTGATTGCCGAACTCTTCCGGTGGCTGGAGAATATTCTTGACGGACGGAAATTTCGCCAGGGCCAGAAAGCCGACGAAGGAGAGGATGCCGCCCAGCAGGATGGTCAGCTCAAAGGCGATGACCAGGAAAGGCGGCAAAGAGATCAGCGGTTTGCCTCCGGTGATGAGCGGCCAGTCCATGACGGTGAAGATAGTGAAGGCGAAACCGGCGATCAGCCCCGTCAGGGTTCCGGCCAGGGTGAAGAAGCGCAGATGGCTGGTCCGGGTGTGGAGGATATGGTCGGCCTCGTGCACCGGGAAGGGGGTGATGGTCTCCAGCGCATGGGGATCCACACCGTTGTCGACCAGCTCGCGGAGCTTGTTCAGGAAATCGGATTTTTCATCGAAGATCCATTGCTTGCTCATTCGCTAATCTCCTTGATTTCCGTGATGGAAAGGACGGGCAGATACTTGGCGAACAGCAGGAAAAAGGTGAAGAACATGCCGAAGCTGCCCAAGGTGATGCCGGCCTCGATGAGGGTGGGGGTGTAGGTGCCCCAGGCGTAGGGATCGTAATCCTTGGCCAGGGAGGACACGATGATGACGAACCGCTCCAGCCACATGCCCACGTTGACGAAGAGGGACAGAATGAAGAGATAGGCCAGGTTGCGGCGCAGCTTTTTCACGAAGATGGTCAGGGGCAGGACGGAATTGCACAACAGCATGAGCCAGTAGAGGTACTTGTAATCGCCGAAGGTCCGGTAGAGAAAGTGGGCGATCTCGAATTCATGGCCGCTGTAAAAGGCCAGGACATACTCCACGATGTACGAGTAGGTCACGATCATGGACGTGAACAGCAGGATCTTGGCCAGGCTCTCGAAGTGGCTGACGGTGATGTATTTTTCCAGGTTGAAAATGCGGCGCATGGGCACCACCAGGGTGATGACCATGGCCGTCCCCGAGAAGATGGCGCCGGCCACGAAGTAGGGGGCGAAGATGGTGGTGTGCCAGCCGGGGATGACGCTCATGGCGAAGTCCCAGGAGACCACCGAGTGGACAGAGATGACCAGCGGCGTGGCCAGGGCGGCCAGGAACATGTACAGCTTGCCGTAATGCTCCCACTGATACCGCGTGCCGCGCCAGCCCAGGGAGAAAATGCGGAAGATCCATTGCCTGACGCCGGTGCTGTAGCGGCGGACGATCGCCAGGTCGGGCACCATGCCCACGTACCAGAAAATCAGGCTCACGGTGAAATAGGTGCTGACGGCGAACACATCCCAGACGAGGGGGGAGCGGAAATTGACCCAGAGCAGGCGCTCGTTGGGATACGGAAACAGCCAGTAGAACAGCCAGCAGCGGCCCAGGTGGATGAGGGGGAACAGCCCGGCCGTCATGACGGCGAAAATGGTCATGGCTTCGGCCGTACGGTTGAAGCTGTTGCGGAACCTGGCCCGGAAAAGGAACAGCACGGCCGAGATGAGGGTGCCCGAATGGGCGATGCCGACCCAGAACACGAAATCGGTGATGTAGACGCCCCAGCCCACCGGATTGGTGATGCCGGCGACACCCAGACCCTTGTAGATCTGCCAGCCCCAGCAGCCCATCCCCACGGCGAACATGAGGCTGGACACGGCCAGGGCCAGCCAGAACGATTTCTTCGGCTTGGACATGGCCGCCAGGACATCCTTTTCCAACTGGTCGTAAGTACCCTTCAGACTGCTCATGCGTTTTCCCTCTTTTCAGACAGATAGTATACGGCCGGTGCGGTGCCGAGCCCTTCGAGGATCCGATAGGCGCGCGGTGATTGCGACAGGGCGTAGATGCGCGAGGAGCGGTCCAGCAGGTTGCCGAAGGTAATGGCGCCCGCGGGGCAGGACTGGGCGCAGGCGGTGGTGAACTCGCCGTCTTTCACCAGCCGTCCCTGATCCTTGGCCTGATCCTTTGCCTGCCGGATCCGCTGAATGCAGAAGGTGCATTTCTCCATGACCCCCTTGGGGCGGACGGACACGTCCGGGTTCAGCATCAGGTTGAGGGGCGCCGGCCACTCATGATCGAACCAGTTGAACCGTCGCACCTTGTAGGGGCAGTTGTTGGCGCAGTAGCGGGTGCCCACGCAGCGGTTGTAGACCTGCTGGTTGAGGCCCTCGGAACCGTGGTAGGTGGCGTAGACGGGACACACCGGCTCGCAGGGCGCGTTTTCGCAGTGCTGGCACATGACGGGGATGAAGAACATCCGTCCGTCGCGGCTCAGGTGAGGCTCGATCCGCAGCCAGGCCATCTCGCGGCCGATGCGGTGCTCGTCCGGCCCGACGATGGCCACGTTGTTCTCGATGTAGCAGGCGGCGACGCAGGCCGAGCAGCCGATGCAGCGATCCAGGTCGATGGCCAGGGCCCAGCGGTAGCGGCTGTACTCCTTGGGTGGATAGAGGGTGGCCGGCGGATGCTCCGTGCCGTGATCGTCCCCGCCGTGCGCCGGCCCGTGGTGCGGCTTGTCATGGGGCAGGATGCCGCGGCCGACGGCTCCGGTGAAGGAGCCCGAGAGAATGGGGACCGGGATTTTTTGGCCGGTAACCTGCCAGCTGTCGATGGGCAGAATTCCCAGCGGCTCGCCCGACGATGCATCGCGGGGCAGGGCCAGGCCCTCCAGCTGGTCGGCGTGAACCATGACGAGGCCGCCCGCCAGTTGGGGATGGGTTTTGACGGGCAGCCGCAGGCTGGCGCCGCCGGTGCGGATGTCCAGCTCCTGGCCGTCGCTGAACCCGAGGGTGTCGGCGTCGGCGGCCGACAGGGTGACCCAGTGGCCGTAGGTGATGGTGGCGATGGGGTCAGGGATCTCGTGGAGCAGGGTCAGCACCCGGCTGCGGCCGTCGAATGTCCGCAGGGAGGGGACGACGACGAGGGTTTTGTCGGCAGGTGCCTCCTGGACGGCCATCTGCGCGGGAATCCCGCCAGCCTGAAGAGTGGGCGCCGTGGCCTCCATTTCCCGGCTGACCCAGCCCTGGTCGAGCAATTCGCGGCCGATGTTGCCCCAGCGGCGGGCCAGAAAGGTCCGGTAATTCATGCCGTTGTCCATCAACCGGAGCAGGATGTCGCCTTCGGACAGTGTGTCGTTGAGGGGTTTGAACACGGGCTTGACGAGACTGACGATCCCGCGTCGCGGTTCCATGTCATCCCAGGACTCGAAGGCATGGGACAATGGCAGGACAAGGTCGCAACCCTCGTAAGACGGGTACATGAAATCCGTCAACCCCACCCGGAATCGGGCCGCGGCGAGGGCATCCCGCAGGGCGGGGAGATGATGGAGGGTGTACAGGCGGGAGATCAGCAGTACACCGATCTGCTTGTCTCGCAAGGCATCAACCAGACCGGTGAAATCATCGCCGGCGCCCACGCCGTCGTAATTCTCGGCCCGGTCGTAGTCTACGGTGCGGCCCACCATGGCCTGCGACCATTGAAGCAGACCGGCCAGGACGGCGGTCACTTTTCCGTTGATCCCCGCCAGGGCCACGCCGCCGGCCAGCACCAGGGGATTGGCCGCCCCGGACAGCCGGTCGCGCAATTCCTCCAGGTCGGTGACGGCCAGACCGGTCCGTCCGGCGACATCTTCCGTGTTGACGGCCGGCAGGGCCGCCGCCACTGCCGCGGGCAGCTCGCGCCGGGCAGGAAGCTCCCGCAACAGCCAAAGCAGCAGGTACGCCTCGCTGTCGGGCCGAACCACCAGGCGCCGGGAGGCGCGGTTGCCTGTCAGGGAGAAGTGCGGTTCCACGTGATACCAGCGCTGGCCCTTCTCCAGGCCGGCCACAAACTGGCGGGCATAATTGACCGGGGAAACGAACGTTTCCAGCAGGTCGGCGCCCAGCGTCAGCATGACGTCGGCATCCGCCACGTGATAGAGAGGAATGGTCGGGCGGCCGAAGAGCGCCTGGCTGGCGAACCGGATGGCGGCATGGTTGAAGCGTTCCACCTCGGGGGCCCTCTCCACGGAACGGGCCTGGCAGAATTCATCGATGAGGGCCGCCAGGGAACCCGTGGTCCGCCCGGCCAGATAGACATGGCGGCCGTCCGATCCGGACAGGGCCTGGTTCACCTCGGCCAGTGCCTGTTCCCAGGAGATGTCCTCATACTCGCCGGTGGGCGTTTTGCGGCGGGGCGACGTGATGCGGTCCGGGTGCAGCAGACGCGAAAGGGAGGCCTGGCCGCGGATGCACAGCGCACCATCGTTGACGGGATGACCCGGTACGCCCTCCAGTTTGAACGGATTTCCTTCGCGGACGCGAACCCAGACGCCGCAACCGGCACCGCATTCGGTGCAGGTGGTCTGGTAAAGAACGGCCTCGCCGGGAATCACACCTTCCTGCGGCATCACATGGGAGATCAGTTTTTTATGGGGATCCTCGCTACAGGAGGAGAACACCGCACCTCCGGAGACGATGCCCATGAGTTTCAGAAAGTCCCTTCTTTGCATACCGTCGCTCCTCTTCACTCAATCATTTGTGGCAAGTCCAGCAGTCCGTGGGGGCATTGCGGGATCGGTGGCAGCTTACACACCAGCCCATGGACAGGCTGCGCACCAGGCGCACCCGTGCCTGGGCCTTGAGTTCACCGTGGCAGAAACTGCAGTCCACGCCGGCCTTGATGTGCCGCTTGTGGTTGAAGACCGCGTGCCAGGGCAGCTGATACACCCGCTGCCAGTGGATCGGTTCCTGCCGGTCCCAGTAGCCGCGCAGTTTCTGCACTTCGGGACGGTCGATGGCGGCGTTCTTGTGACACTCCATGCACAGGCTGACGGGAGGGACCGTCGCCTGGGCGGAGCGGGCCACATTCTGGTGGCAGTACGTGCATTCCAAACCGAGGTTACCGGCATGGATGGGATGACTGAAAGCGATGGGCTGCTCGGGTGCCTGGCCGGTGTCCTGCCATTGCCGGGCCAACACCAGGATCAGCAAAACACAGCCAATAAAGTAAGCGACCAGGATCAGGGGCAGGTATCTTTTCACGGCTTACTCCTTTGCGGCATACTTTGTCAGCAGGTAGGCGGAAACGGCCTTGACCTCGCGGATATTCAATCCCTGGTTGGGCATGGCCGGATAGTCGGGATTCACCTTGACGGGATTGCGGATGAAAGCCTCGAGGGCGGCCAGGTCGTCTTCGTATTTGGGCAGCACTTCGTTGTAGGGCGGTCCGACGACCCGCTGATCGAAAAGATGACAGGCGGTGCAGCGTTCGTTGTAAATTTTCTCACCCAGCTTCTCATCCGCCACCAGGCTGGCGTCCCGCTTGGCCTCGCGTTCGGCGGTCCAGTCGGCCTTCTCTTTTTCAAGTCTCTCCGACAGCAGGGCCAGGTGTTCCTGGTTGGCCCGGGCGTAGAGGAGTTGCTGTTTCACCAGCACCAGTCCGAAGACGAGGGTGGCGAGGACCATGACCGTGACGGCGAACCGGGCACCGGTCGCCTGCAGGATGCCGATGACGGCGATGGCCAGGACGCACAGCAGCACGATGGCCACCGCCCCCAGGGCGAAGGCCGCGTTGGTCAGGGTGTAGGCCGGCAAGGTGTAGAAGTCCCACAATACGAACACGGGGAGGAGGAGCACGCCGCCCAGCATCATGCCGCCGGCGATCCGGCGCATCATCTGGCGATAATCATCCCCTGCGGGCAACGGGTGTTCAGGCCAGCGGAAATATTGAAAATAGAGCCAGGCGCCGGTGAAAAGGGTGGACAGGGCGAGAAAGATGAGGCAGTGGATGATCACCTGGATGGAGAAGACCGTCGGCAGGGGCGTCTCCACGAACGTCCAGTTTTCGGGAAAGAGCATCAGGACGATGGTGCTGATGGTGAAGAAGGCGGCTACCAGCAGCAGCACGAAACCGAGACCACCCAGGATCAGGGTCCGGGACTTCCCATACAGGTAAACCAGCAGGAATCCGCCAAACAGGGGAAACATGATCCGCACAAAGTATTCGAAAACGGGCAATGCAGTGCCGTAAAAATAAAGCTGAAACAAAAAGAGCAGGCAGACGAAGGGGATCACGCCGAAGGTAATGAGCTGTCCGCCGCCGGCCCACGGCTCGAGAAAATAACGGGCCAGTGGAGATTTGTTCGCCTGCAGCCCGGCCGACGCCAGGGTGGAGATCAGCACCAGTCCCAGGTACGGGAGGGCGAAGAGCAGCATAAACAAAATCAGATAGGCCAGCATGCCGAATTGCTGGTCAGTGGGAGGCAAAAGGAGTTCGTTTAGCATCTGCATGGACGTAAACCCTTTCTTGGACCGTCATCCGGCCAGGGATGGCGGCGGTATCTGTCTTGCCCGGGGCGACCGTCGTTCTGTCCGCGTCGCCCGGGGAAACGGCGTTGCCTTTGATCAGCCGATGCTTCGCTCCAGAATCAACATCACCAGCACCATGGCCGCCAACTGGTTGGTGGCCGTGAAGGAGCGCCGCAGCAAACGGATGTCGGGCGCCAGGGTCACGAGGCCGGCACAGCTGCGAGTCCCGCTCCAGAGGGCGAAGAGCACCACCGCACCGTAGAGCAGGGCATGATTCAGCAGTCCGAACAGCGGCAGCATCACCGTGAGCCCCAGCGTGGCGTAAAACCAGACAAACGTAATGCGAACAAAATGAAGCTGCCCCAGGTACTTGCGCGGAGTCGGATAGCCGGCCCGCTCGTAGTCGTCACCGTGGAGCAGCAGCAGAAACCAGAAATGGGGGACCTGCCAGACGAACAGCAAGCTCATGAGGACGATGTTCACCGGCGACAAAAACTCGCCGCCACCGGCGGTCCAGCCGATGGCCGGCGGGAGCGCCCCCACCAGGGCGCCGGGCACGGCGGCAAAGGCCGAGCGCCGTTTCAGGGGCGTATAGACCAGGTTGTACCAGCCGACGGCCAGCAGGCCCAAACCGACGGCCGTCGGGCCGGTCGTGCTGACGCCCAGCATGACGGCGCCCGATACCAGGAGCGCGGCGGCGAAGCCCAGCGCAGCCATTGGGGCGATCCGGCCGGACGGCAACGGGCGCCGGAACGTCCGCCGCATGCGGGCATCGAAGCGCCTTTCCTGGACCTGATTCAGGGTCGACGCCGCCCCGGCCAGCAGAAATATGCCGAGGCCGACGCCCATCAGGCGGGCATCCACGTTTCGTGCGGCCAGCATGAACGCGGCCACACCGCTCAGGGTGGACAAGAGAGAAACCCGTATTCGGATCAGTTCCAGAAACAGTTTCATCGCAGCGATTTGATGTATTCGATGATTAAATTCAACTCTTCCGGGTCAAGATCATCCGCCGGCGGCATGATCACGCCATCATATCCTTTGACAAGTTCCGCGTCCGGGTCCACGATGGCGCGGCGCAGATAATCCCCGTCGGCCGGGATCACCCGCTCCTGTCCGTCGACCAGCACGTAGCGGTCCTGGCCATACAAACCCTTCAGCGATGGGCCGAGATTCTCCGATCCGTCGGTGGTGTGGCAGGAGAAACATCCGTTGTCCCACAGCACCTTGCGGGCCCGTTCCCGCTGGTCCTCGGTGAAACCGGTGACTTCCCGGGCCGGCGCCGCGTCTGTCGCGGATGGCACCGCCGCCGGGGGCGCCGTCTCCTCGCCGGTGTACCACCGCTCGAAGACCTCCGGTTCGAGGACGACCACTTCCGACAGCATATAGGCGTGTCGCTGGCCGCAATACTCGGCACAGAAGACATCGGCCGGGCCCACGGTTTGCGGTTTGAACCACAGGTAGGTGGTGCGGCCCGGGACCACGTCCTCCTTGACCCGGAACGCAGGGATGAAAAAGCTGTGATTGACGTCCAGGGACGTCATGGAGAGTTTCACATTCCGGTCCAGCGGCACGTACAGCTTGTCGGATGTCTTGCCGTTTTCATATTGGAATGTCCAGTCCCACATGCGGCCAACCACGTTGACGGAGAAGGCATCCTCGGGCACTTCGCGCAGATAGCGGAAACCCTCATAGCCGTAATAGAACATGCCACTGACGATCAACAGCGGAATGACCGTCCAGATGATCTCCAGCGTGGTGTTGCCATGGATGGGTTCGGCCCGGGGGTGTCGTTTCCGGTTGTACCGGATGACAAAATAGACCATAAATGCGGTGATCAGCAGCAGGGTGATCACCGAAAAGATCACGATGGCCAGAAAAATCGCGTCGAAGGTCTCGGTAAACGAACTGACCGGTGTAGTCATGAGGTTACCTCAGCGAAAAAGTATGTCGGCGAAGGTGAGGACCATGATGACCATCAGGGTGAGAATGGCGACGGCCAGCATGATCTTGAAAATCTTCTCCTCATACTTGATGTTCATGAAGTACAACACCACCAGGCTGCTCTTGACGGTGGCGATGACGATGGCCGCCAGGACGCTCCATTTACCGAAATGCAGACTGGCGGCGGTGACGGTCAGGGCCGTCAGGGCCAGGAGGCCGAACCAGACCATCACGTATTTTCCATACGGCAATGTGACTTGTTTTTCCATGTTCAGTCTCCGTTCTCGAATCAGGTGATGAGATAGAACAACGGGAACAGAAAGATCCAGATCAGGTCCACCAGATGCCAGAACAGGCCGGTGTTTTCCAGATGGATCAGGTGTCGGCGGGACAGCTCCTCGTGCTGGTCGTACACCAGGGTGACATGGACTTCATGCACATGGTCATCGGCCGGCAGCACCAGCAGCTCCCGGTCGTTAGCGTCCTGGAGCGTCACCCGGGCCGGCTGGACATCGAGCAGCATATGCTTTTGCCGCGGCTTCCGGGCGACCAGCCAGAGCATGACGGCGATAATGATCATGCCCACCAACACGTGCAATCCGTGCAAGCCGGTCATGGCGTAGTACAGGTTGAAGAACTGCCGTTCGCCCTCGGCCATCATACTGAGGGTTTCCGACCCCGGATAGAGGTCATGGGCGAATTTGGCGGACCACTCGAAGTACTTGTTGACCAGAAAAACGCCACCCAGGAAGATGGTCACGCCCAGGAGCCGCACCGCAATGCGTTGGCGGTTGCGGTCCAGGGCGGCGATGGCCAGGGCCATGGTCAGGCTGCTGGTGAGCAGGACCAGGGTGTTGATGGTGCCGACCAGGGGATCCAGGCTGGTGGCGCTGAAATGAAAATCGGCGGGGAACTGCATGCGGTAGTCGGAATACACCAGAAACAGACTGCCGAACATCAGAAGTTCGGTGAACAGGAACAGCCACATGCCGATCTTGGCCCCGGTATGGTCCTGGTGGTGTTCCAGATGGTGGCCACTGTCTGCGTGAGCCGCTGTACTCATGAATGCGACGCTCCTTCCGCTGTTTTTTCAGGCAAGCCGTGCTCGAAATCATAGGTATCCCAGGTGACCTGTGGAATGACCTCGAAATTTTCGTGCGGCGGGGGGGAAGGGATATGCCATTCCAGGGTCACGCCGCCCCAGGGGTTGTCCCCGGCGATGGGCCCGTGCTTGCGGGCCCGGAAGAACTCCACGGCGATGAGGATGATCCCCGAGACGAGAATCCACGAACCGACGGTGGACACCACGTGCCAGAACTGAAATTCGGGGATGTAATCGTAATAACGGCGCGGCATCCCCATCCAGCCCAGGATCAGCATGGGGAAATAGAGAGCGTTGAAACCGACGAACATCAGCCCCCAGCCGATGTACATGGGTTTCATGCGGTAGAGCCGGCCGTACATCTTGGGGAACCAGTAGAGCAGGCCGGCGATGAACGCAAAGCCGGTCCCGCCGAAGATAATGTAGTGAAAGTGCCCGACCACGAAATAGGTGTCATGGGTATGGATGCTGGTGGCCAGGGCGCCCTGGATCAATCCCGTCAGGCCGCCGATGGAGAAGAGGAAGATGAAGGCCATGGTAAACAAAAGGGCCGGTGACATCTGGATGGCGCCCTTGTACAGGGTGGCGACCCAGTTGAACACCTTGATGGCGCTGGGGATGGCCACCAGGAAAGTGAGCAGGGAGAAGACCCAGCGGGCCGTGTCGCTCATGCCGCTGGTGAACATGTGATGGCCCCACACCAGGTAGCCGAAAAAGGCGATGGCCAGGCTGGAGAAGGCGATGGCCTTGTAGCCGAAGATGGGTTTGCGGGCGAATGTGGGCAAAATCTCGGAGACCACCCCCATGGCCGGCAGGATCATGATGTAGACGGCGGGATGGGAATAGATCCAGAACAGGTGCTGGTACATCAGCGGGTCGCCGCCGCTGGCCGGATCGAAGATGCCGATGGCGAAAAGGCGTTCGAAGGCCACCAGCAGGACGGTGATGGCCAGCACCGGCGTGGCCAGGATCTGGATCCAGGACGTGGAGTACGAGGCCCAGACAAACAATGGGATACGGAACCATGTCATGCCGGGAGCGCGCATGCGGTGCACGGTGGTCACGAAATTGAGGCCGGTAAGGATAGAGGAAAAGCCCAGCACGAACACGCCCAGGACCGCCAGCGAGACATTGGTGCTGGTGCGGACACTGTACGGCACGTAAAACGTCCAGCCCGTGTCGGGCGCGCCGCCGCCGGTGAACAGGGCCAGCACGGCCATGAGCGCCCCGATCATGTAACACCACCACGACAGCAGGTTCAGCCGGGGGAAGGCCACGTCCCGGGCGCCGATGAGGATGGGCAGGAAAAAATTGCCGAAGATGGCCTGCAGACCCGGTACCACAAACAGGAAAATCATGATGACCCCATGCAGGGTGAACAGGGCGTTGTAGGTTTCCGGTTTGACGATGGTTTCGCCGGGTGCGATGAGCTCCAGTCGCATCAGCAGACCGATGACGATGGCTACGGCCGTAAAGGAGAGGATGGATATGAGATAGAGAATGCCGATCCGCTTGTGGTCGGTGGAGAGGATCCAGTCGAGAACGCCGCCATGGCGGCCCTTGGTTGTCCGGAAATTCTTCAGCGGGAGAGAGTTGTCCGCACTTCCGTAGGACATGTGGCTAATTCTCCTTCCGTCTTTTTTTGGTGGTGACGACCAGCCAGCCCACGAAACCGATGATGAACAGCATGGTCAGGATACCGGTCACCTGCAGCAGGTTGAAGACATACGTTTGGCCTTCGGGATCGTAGCTGAAGCAGAAGCGAAGGACCCGGTTGATGGTCGGACCGATTTTGCCGTCGGCCGCCTCGATGAGGGAGAGCTTGAAATCCAGCGGCAGAAACCGGACACCGTCATAATTCAGGTACCGGGTGATCTTCCCCTCGGGGGACAGCACGATGAGCACGCCGGGATGAATGAACTCGCCGCCCTGGCGTTTGTAGCGGAATCCGACCGTATCCGTCAGCCGCGCGGCGGACTCCGGCGTAGTGGTCATAAAGCGCCAACCTTCCTCGGGGAAAGGCTGGCTGAAACCGCGAAAATAGTTCCCTTTTTTCTGTTTGGCCAGATCGGGTGTCTCCGTGGGATCGAAGGAAACGGTCAGGACCTGGTATTCCGTGACCGGTTCAAGGCTGGTCTGCTGGAGCACTTCCAGCAGGCTGCTGAGCAGGGGACTGCAAATCCCGGGGCAGCGATAATACACCAGCGTGAGAACCGTCGGCTTGCCCAGCAGATCGCCGAGCTCGACGATATTTCCCTCCTCGTCGTAGAGCACGATATCGGGAGGTATGGTCCGGCCGAGATGTTCGTCCACGCCGACCACGGAAGCCGGTGATTCCGATTGTCCCAGGACGGGGAGCCCGACCAATATGACAATCATGAAAGTTCTTAAAATCATACAAATATCTCCGTTGACCATTTTTTCTTTTACCACAGAATTTCTCCAGCGGCAATACAGTTTTGAACATATTTTGTAATTCGTCGCGCAGACTTTTTTTGATGTCACGAATGCCGAAACCTATTCAAGCCGGGACGAAAATGTTGTTTGACATATTTTAGCATAGAACAAACGGTCCCCGCATTGGTTTTTCGGCAGAGGTCTGTGGTAGAATAACTCTCACATTTTACGTTTTTTCCGCTTGCGACCGAGACAATGATGTACCGTATGACAGGCCCGTCGGACTTTCTGTTGCGCGGGGCCGTTGTCAGCACTCTGCTCATGGTGGGGTTGGCCTGGCTGATCCGCGGGGATCTCCTGTGGCAGGATCTGCTGCGCGATCCCGGCTGGTCCGGCTGGCTGGCCGGGCCGCTCCTCGGAGTCTGTACCGCACTCCTGGGAGCGCTTCTTTACGAAAAGATCCCCTCCTTGCGCCGCTGCATGCCGGCGGAGATCCTGGCGCTGGTGCGGCGGATGCCGCCCGGATTGTGGCTGGCCGTGGCCCTCAGCGGTTCAGCGGCTGAAGAAATCCTCTTCCGGGGTGCCTTACAGCCGGTCATCGGGATTCTTCTCACCAATCTGCTCTTTGGCTTCTTTCACTTCTGGGCCCAGCGGCGGTTGCTGGCTTATGGCGTGGGGGCGTTTGCGATGGGGGTGCTTCTGTCGGTGGTTTATTTGTGGAGCCGGAGCCTCCTCACGGTCATCCTGATGCACATCACCCATAACCTGGCCGTATCGGTGTGGATCATGCACAGCCCCCGCTTTGCAGATCACGAGAAGGGGGGCGGGGAAGAACACGCTGCGCCGCCGGTGGATCCGGCGGATTGAACTCAGACGTAAAGGGACAACAAATCCGACAGGATGGCATAGCCTGCTTCCAGTTTCCCGGCGCCGGGGCCTTCCAGCTGGATGTCACCGAGCACATGATGCCGGATCTTCAAGGCATTCCGGTGTTCGCTGATGTGGTACAGGGGATCTTTCTCGTCCAGCTTGTGCGGGCCGACAAAGCCCTCCCATTCCGCCTTTTCATTGAGCAGGGCATGGGCCACCATCCGGTAGCGCTTGCCCTGTCCGGCAGCGGTCTGAACGTCACGCGGATTGATGTTCCGGATCCCCTCGCGCAGGATATGGCCGGCATCGATCTGCTTCGCTGTGAGCACATTGAGCAGAATCATCAGTTTGGCCATGGCGTCATAGCCGTCCAGATCCAGGGCCGGATCGGCTTCCAGAAAACCTTTGCTGCGGGGCACTTCCAGGGCGGTGTCAAAATCGGCCCCCTTTTCCATGGCTTCGAACATGAAATTGGTGCTGACGCTGAGCGCGCCCTTGATCTCCCGGACTTCACTGGCGAAAAAATGATTGGACAGTATATCGATGACCGGCGTACCGCTCATGACGGTCGCGCCGAACAGCAGACGGACATCGTGGCTGCGGGCGATCTGCTGCAGCCGCTCGTAATGGAGGGCGACGGGCCATTTGTCGGATGTGATGACATGCTTGCGCATGGCGAGCGCCTTTTCGCAATAGCGGGTGGCTGGCTCGCCCTTCTCCGGATCGGAATGAATGCATTCCACCACCACATCGGCCCGGCTCAGCTCGATGACGGCCATGGGCTCCAGTTCCTTGACGGTGGCCCGGTCGGCGGGGCGGTAGTCATGCAGACCAATGCCATCCTCCAGCAAGGGGAGCACCTCCTTGATGGCCAATCCGTCGCTGGACAGGAGGGTCCCGAATTTCCGGTCACAGACGGCCACCAGATCGAAGGAGATGCCGTGCCGGTCGATGATCTGCTCCTTCTTGTTCCGCAGGGCCGACAGAAAGCCCTGGCCGACATTGCCGCCGCCGATGAGAGCGATTTTGACATCCATGTGCAGACTCCCCAAGTAATTTCCGGTCGGCCGGTTTTATGCGCCTCACCGGAGGATCCGGTCCCGCGCGGCGCGCGTCGTCACCGTACGGTATGATCTTCCGGACACCAGACGACATTATACAGGGCATCCCGCTCGATGGGAACTCTTCCCGCGGACCGGATCAGGTGGACGAGTTCCTCGCGGGTCATGGCCTGGGCCGTTCGGGCCCCGGCCGAATGGGTGATCTTCTCCTCCATGATGGTGCCGTCTAGGTCGTCGGCGCCGAAGGAGAGGGCGATCTGGGCGATCTTGGGTCCCAGCATGATCCAGTACGCCTTGATGTGTGGAACATTGTCCAAGAACAGCCGGGCGATGGCCAGTGTTTTCAGGTCATCGCTGCCGGTGGTGGCGTAGGGGACGTCCACCACCGTATGGGCGGCGTGGAACGCCAGGGGCACGAAGGAAAGGAAGCCGCCGGTTTCATCCTGCAGGGTGCGCAGCCGCTGGAGATGATCGAGCCGGTGGTCGATGGTTTCAAGATGCCCATACAACATGGTGGCATTGCTGGGGATCCCTTCCTGGTGTGCGATCCGGGCGATCTCCAGCCAGCGTTCGCCGGAAATCTTGTGGGGGCAGAGTTGGCGGCGGATGCTGTGGTGAAAGATCTCCGCCCCGCCGCCGGGGATGGAGTCGAGCCCGGCCGCCTTGAGATCACGCAACGTCTCCCGGACACTCCGTCCGCTCAGTCCGGCGAAATGATCGATTTCCACCATGGTGAAGGCTTTCAGATGGATGTCGGGGAAGCGCCGGCGCAGCCCGGCCAGCATGTCGCGATAGTACTCGTACGGCAGGTCGTGATGCAGCCCGCCCACGATATGCAGTTCCCGGACCCCGGCGGACTGGTACTGCTCAACGGCGGCCCATATTTCCGGCAAAGTCATGGCATAGGCGTCCTCCGCTCCGGGCGGTCGGAAGAACGCACAAAACCGGCAGCGGTTATTGCAGACATTGGTGTAATTGAGATGACGATTCACCACGAAATAGGCATTGTCGCCGTTCAGGCGATTTCTGGCCAAATCAGCCAAATATCCGATAAAAGTAAGATTATTGCATTCATACAAGCGACGGGCGTCGGCCGTCGACAGGCGGACGCCCGCGGCCGCCTTGTCGGCGATGTCCGCCAGCTCACCATGGTGTCGACGCCAATGATCCATCCCGGATATCCTTTCAGCCGGAAAAAACCAGCAGATCGAGGAACACGAACACAAACAGAAGCACGCTGAAGAAGCCGTTCAGGGTAAAAAAGGCCAGGTTCAGGCGGCTCAGGTCATCGGGTTTGATGAGCAGGTGCTCGATCAGCAGCAGGGTGGAAATGAGGATGATGCCGCCCAGCGCGATCCACGACAGGGCGAAGTGCATAAAAAAATAGACCAGAATGACCACCGTGAGCATGTGGAGGAGGAAACTCAGCCGCAGCGCCCCGCGGACGCCGAACCGGCGGGGAATGGAGTAGAGGCCGTAGACGGAATCGAACTGGACGTCCTGGCAGGCGTAGATGATGTCGAATCCGGCCACCCAGGTGACCACAAGGCCGCTCAGGATGAGCACTGACCAGGAAAAGGTGCCGCTGACGGCGATCCAGCCGCCGGCGGGGGCGATACTCAGGGCGAAGCCGAGGACGAGATGGGACAGTGACGTGAAGCGCTTGGTATACGAGTAGAAGAAGAGAATCGCCAGGGCCGGAAACGAGAGAATGAGACTGAGGGTGTTCAGCCGGTAACTGACGTAAATCAACAGGACCGAATTGATGATGATGAAAGCGATCACATAGCCGCGGTGGAGCAATCCGGCCGGCAAGGCCCGCCGGCTCGTGCGGGGGTTCAGGCTGTCGATGCGGGTATCCACCAGGCGGTTGAAGGCCATGGCGGCACTCCGGGCGCCGATCATGGCCAGGAGAATCCAGAGGCAGGTGTCCCAAGCCGGCATTCCCCGTGCTGACAAAATGGCCCCCAGAAAAGCGAAAGGCAGGGCGAACACCGTATGTTCGAATTTGATCATCTGCAGGGTAATAAAAATCTGTCTGAAAAGCCGGAAGATCATCACTCCCCCCGCCAGACCTGGGATGAGGGTAAAGGGAAACCCAGCTGGGCCAGGATGCGGTATGTGACGGAGTCGATGAGCTGGGCGACGGTTTCCGCCTGCCCGTAAAACGAGGGCATGGCCGGAAACACCAGCGCCCCGGCGCGGCTGACCCGCAACATGTTTTCCAGATGAATCTGATGGAGGGGGGTCTCCCGGGGCACCAGGACGAGCGGTCGACGTTCCTTGAGGGTCACATCCGCCGCGCGATGGATCAGGTTTTGGGTGATGCCGGCGGCAACGCTGGCCAGGGTCGACATGGAGCAGGGCGCGACGATCATCCCGTCATGCGGATGGGAGCCGCTGGCCACCGGCGCCGAAAAATCGTCGGCAGGCAACAGACGGACCTTACTCAGGCCATGCCCTGCGCGCACCGTGTCATCCTGCAGATCGAGTTCCAGCTCCATGCGCATCACGGCCCGGCCGGCCGGAGACAGAATCAGGTAGACGGCATGGACCTGTGGCATGGATTGCAGCTTCCGCAGAAGGTCCCAGCCATAGATGGATCCGCTGGCGCCGGTGATGGCAAGGACGATGGTTTTCTTTCTCTCGTTCATAGGCTCCTAATGTAGCAGAGTCTTTCGATGGAATTCAACTCTCCGGTTGCTCTGATTCCGGCGGGCAGAGCGGTACCAGCGGGCGGAGAATGCCCTTGCCGGTCAATTCCCGGATTTCCGGAAGCTGCAGTTGCTGATCGGCCGAGGATTCCAGTTCATACACCATGGGCATGGGGGCAGCGGCGATCCGGAGTTCACCGTCGCGGCGCTGACAGATGAGCAGGCGATGGAAATTGCCCGAAATCAGGAAGCGTTTGTTGCCGGTGATGGGCGAGTCCCAGAGGCGGGTGGTGCGGGGAAAACCCCAGTCCGGCAGATAGCCCGATTCGCCTTCCAGGTACAGGGACAGTTGCTTTTCCGTAAAAATGAAACGCTCCAGCAGCGCCTGGATGAACAGCCGGTCGGCGGACCGGTCCTCCGCCGTGAGCAGGGTCAGGGAGATAGTCTTCAACTGGTCGGCGATGTCGATATAGCGGATCAGGATGTCGTCCAGATCCATGGATGAGTACCCCAGGATCATCAATTTTTTGCGGAGATAGTCGGTGGTGAGGCGCAGCCGGTTGTAGAGCGTGGGCGCCGGTTCGAGGAGCAGGTCGGAATGGGGCAGTTCGTCCTGGCCGACGAAGGGGGGATCCGTCCGTGTCGGGTAGGACCGTTCGAGATGAGGTAACATGTTGAGGGCATTTAATTTCAGGCGGTCCCGCCATTCACGGCCAGGCTTGAGAGCGAGCTCGGGCAACCGTTCCGGATTCAGCTGGTGGATCATGAAGAGGGTGGCGTCGGGCAGGGAGCGCATCCAGTCGCGCGGCATCCGTGCGGCCAGTCGGGACCGCTGGTCCTGCAGGTTGGCCCGATAGCGGCAAAAATCGTCGCTGTTGTCCGGAACGGAAGTGCTCCAGCCGGTGAGGCGCAGCAAGTCCTGCGCCCGGGGGAGCGTCCGGAACAGGGACAGGACCTCCCGGTGCTCGTAGGAAAGGTTCTTCATGGTGCAGTAGAGGAAGCGAAAATCGGTTTCCGTCATCCGCCGGCAATTTTCCAGCTCCGGGCGGCGGTAGGAATAGTCCGGTTCAGGAAAGCAGTCATCGCTGAGGTTCTGCAGGAGGAGATTCCGGTAGAGGGGCGACGTCGTGTCGGGACCGGTCGCGGGATACACGAGCGGCCGCAGATACGCCTCCCCGGCGCCGATGTGCAGGGGAAAAAAGCGGAACCGGCCGTCCCGGAAGCGCCGCCAGGAGGTGTCCTGATCGAGCAGCGCCAGCTGTTTCGTGTCCAGCAGCAGGTTTTCGTCGAAGCTATGGGCGAACGAGTCGCGCAGGATGGCATCCACTTCCGGAAATGTATAGTCCTGGGTGTCTACCAACTGAATGAACGCATAGAAGCGGACGATGGACAACCACTGTCGCCAGGCCGGCAGCGTCTGCCGGCCCGATTCGAGCTGGGTGCGCTTGATGCAATCGGTCAGCAGGACGGTTTGCAGGAACGGGAATTTATCCTCCAGGGGGAATGCATTCCGGCTCAACCAGAGGAGGCAATGCCGCAATCGTCGCCGCTCATCGGGGCCGCTGAAGTCCGTGTCGTCGGCAAAGATGGAGTAATCAATGCAGCCGAACGAGTTCGGCCGGAGGCAGGGGTTCCCCTTGCGGTCCAGGGCGAAGAGCGGACTGGCGGACTCACCCTCCGCCGCCTGGATCAGGTCGAGCTCCCGGCGCACCATCCCGCTCACGACGAACGGGGTCGGCGCGTTCGGCTCCAGCAAGCGGTGGGCAATGCAGAGAAAGGCTGTATTTCGCCAGGCCGTTTCCTTGAGATCGCCGAAGGAGTGCAGGTACTGTTCCAGAGCGGTATGGGTCAGTTCCTGCAGCAGGGTGGCCAGTTCCGGAATGACGATGCGGCGTTCGATGTGATCCAGCAGGGCGAAGTACATGGTGAAGAACCGGTCGGCGATGAAGTCGCTGCTGAGCCAGATGGGCCAGTTGCTGTCCAGGAGATAGGCATAGGCGTCGTAATAGGAGTCATAGCCGGACAGGGTCGCGTCGGGTCGTAAACAGAACTCCTGCTCGGCCAGGTTGAGGTACATGTCGTCGCTGAGGGAATCCGGATCGATACCGCGGCCCACCAGGGCGTTGCGAATCTCCCCGACCGAGATGGGCGTGCGGGTTTCGGGCGACGGGGTCGGGCCAACGGGCGGCAGGGACAACTCCTCATAGGGCGGTTCCTCATCGGCGATGGGCCGGATCTCGCCATCGGGATAATACAGGGGGATGATCTCTTCCACCTGGATGCACGATGTGCCCAGCGCTCCAGACAGGAGCACCGGTAATAAACAGCGGATGACGGGAGATCGTTTCTTCATGGTGATCGTATCGGTCCGTCCATGGGTGTCGGAGCCATTGTAGCAAATATCCTCGAGCAGGAGAATGTTTTCCACCCGGCAAAAGGTCAAGATGATGATTGCGCCCGCGGCGAAGTTTGAGTATAGTACTCCATTGGTTTGCCCCCCGTAACGGCGACGGGCAATGTCATCAACCAAAAGGAGACGGAAACATGGCTCTCAGCACCCAAGATTACATCGATCTGGATAATCGGTACGGCGCCCATAACTATCATCCGCTGCCGGTGGTGATCGCCGCGGCCAGGGGTACCCGTGTCTGGGATCCGGAAGGACGGGAGTATTACGATTTTTTGTCCGCGTATTCAGCCGTGAACCAGGGACATCTGCATCCCCGCATCATCGGAGCCCTGCAGGAGCAGGCCGGACGCTGTACTCTCACATCCCGCGCCTTTCATAACGACCGGATGGGCCTTTTCCTCAAACAGCTGTGTGAGTATACGGGCTATGAGATGGCGCTGCCCATGAACACGGGCGCCGAGGCCGTGGAAACGGCCATGAAGATGGCCCGGCGCTGGGGTGCGGAAAAAAAGGGGATTCCCAACGGGCAACAGGAGATCATCGTCGCCGAAGAGAATTTCCACGGCCGAACCATCGCCATTGTGTCCTATTCCACCGATCCCGATGCCCGCATCAATTACGGGCCCTACTGTCCCGGGTTCGTTGTGGTGAAATACAATTCCGCCGCAGCCATCGAAGACGCCATCACGCCCAATACCTGTGCCGTCTTTATCGAACCCATCCAGGGCGAGGCCGGCGTGAACGTACCCGACGAAGGGTATCTGCGGGCCGTTCGGGAGATCTGCACCCGTCACCGGATCATGTTCATCGCCGATGAGATCCAGACGGGATTCTGCCGCACCGGCAAGAAGTTCGCCGTGGATCACGAGGCGGTGCGTCCCGATGCCATGACTCTCGGCAAGGCATTGGGTGGCGGTGTGTTTCCCGTATCCGCCGTGGTGGCGGACAAGGAATTCATGGGTGTCTTCACGCCGGGTTCCCATGGTTCCACCTTCGGGGGCAATCCGCTGGCTTCCGCCGTAGCCATGGCGGCACTGGACGTGCTGGATGAGGAAAACCTGGCGGAGAACGCCACCCTCCTCGGCCAGCGTTTCCGTGAGAAAATCGGCCAGGCGAATTGCCGGAAGATGATCCAGGTGCGGGGCCGGGGATTGCTCAACGCCGTGGTTTTCGAGCCCAGTTTCCAGGCCTGGGATGTCTGCATGCGCCTTCGGGAAGCCGGCATCCTGGCCAAGCAAACCCATGGCCACATCATCCGGTTCGCGCCGCCGCTGGTCATTACCCGTGACGAGCTGGACGACGCTCTCGCCAAGATCATTGGCGTGTTGGAAGAGTTTTAGGGCGAGCGGGACACCGCGCCGGATGTCCCTCGCCCCTTGTCCGTCAGGGTTACGCGAGAAGATAACGCCAACAACCGGCCGATGCCGTGGCGGTTGCCCAGATCGGTAACCGGTGTGCCCCGGGAGGCCGGGGCGGTGATCGACATGGCCATGAACCGTTGTTCCTTCAAGATCGTGACGGATTGTGATCTCTCCATCTACGAGCAGATCAAGAATCAGATCATCTCGTCTCTCTATACCGGCAAGATCCAGGAAGGGGATCAGCTCCCGTCGGTCCGGGAGCTGGCGGGTGAGGCCGGTGTAAACCACAAAACCATCCATAAAATCTACCGCCGTCTGCAGGAGGAGAATTACATCCAGCTGATCCAGGGCAAGGGTGTATTCGTGAAGAAACGGACGGAGGAGGACTTCAGTCACCTGCGCCGCGAAGCCCTGCTCAACCTGTTCCGGCAAACCCAGGAGAAGGCCTCGCTGCTGGGCCTGAGCGCCGAAAAATTCGCCCAGCTCTTCCTGCGCTACTGCACCGGCCATGACGTGAAACCGCTGGCCTGTATCCTGGTGGACGACGAAGAGGAGATCCTGGCCTTTTCGGGAGAACTGCAGCGCAAGCTGAAAATCCATCTGTATCCCGTCCGCCTGGAGGAACTGGCGGAGCGCCTGGCGCCGGGTAATCCGGAAATCGAGGCCTTCCGGTACATTCTCACCACCTCCTGGCACATGGAGCAGGTACAGCCATATGCCGAACGATTGGGAAAGGGTGTGCTGGAGATCAAGCCTGCACCGCGCATCTACCAGGAAATCGTCGGCTTGCTGCAGACCTGCAACGTGGGCATCATCGTGCGGGATATGAGCACCATTCATACGTCCTTCGATGTGTTCATGAACATCTTCTATCCGGCCACCACACGCAAATTCATCATTACCCCGGCGGACAATCAGGAGCTGGTGGCGCGCATTGGCCGGGAAGCCGATGTGGTATACAGTTCGCCGTTCTGCTGGAACGAGGTTCGGCAACACATTCCGGCCCACAAGGAAATACGGACGTTCACCGATCTCATTTCCGATGATTTCATCGCCAACCTGAAAGTGTTACAGCTTTTCGAATAACCGAGGATGGCCGCATGGACTCACGAGAATTCTGGCGGCGTTTGCCGAAGGCCGAAACCCATGTCCACCTGGAAGGGAGCATTTCGCCGGAGCGCCTGGGCCGGCTGCATGCACGCCACGGTCTGGAATGGGCGTCGAGCACGCCCGCGGAGATCCGGCGCCGTCTGTCCTTCACCACCTTTCCCCAGTTTCTGCAAACCTTCAAGCAGGTCTGTCTTGCCCTGCGGGATGCGGCGGATTTCATTCCGGTCACCGAGGATTTCTTCCGGATGCTGGCCTCCGAAAACGTCGTTCACTGCGAATTTTTCTATACGCCGGCCATCAGCTGGAAGTTCGGCCTGCCGGCGGAAGCCGTGCTGGAAAACATTCTGGCCGCCGCCCGGCGGGAAGGGGAGCAGCGAAACATTTCCTGGGGAGTCGTGCTGGACAATGTCCGACAATTTCCCGTCGACGATTTTCGGCGGACCCTGGCCCTCGGGTTGCGCTACCGGGCAGCGGGAGTGGTCGGGATCGGTATCGGTGGCGATGAGGGGGCCTGCCCCTTGGCCGGCTTCGCCCGGCCCCTGGCGGAGGCGCGGGAGGCGGGCCTCCGCGTTTACCTGCACACCGGTGAGACCGGAACCGCGGCCGCCATGCTGAACGATCTGGAGACGGCACGGCCGCACCGGGTGGGTCATGGCCTGGCGGCGGCCCGGTCGCAGGAGATCCGGGATTATTTGCGGTCACACCATGTGGTACTGGACATCTGTCCCACCAGCAACCTCCGCACCGGCGTGGTCGGCCGATGGGAGGATCATCCCTTGCGAGACATCCATCGCCAGGGTGTGTCCTATGCCATCAGTTCCGATGATCCGGCTCTTTTTGGAAGTTCTTTGAGCATGGAGTATGCCCTGACGGCGGAACGGATTCTCCATCCCTCGTCGCTGGCGGCGATGATGAAAACACAGGGAAAAAACCCGCTTTTGCCGCCGCAGGCGAAAAGATTGCTGGCAGAAGCGGGGTTGAGAATTTTAGAAGAGTATGGTCACGGATTGTAACCCCGGGATCAGCAGTTCACCTCTTCCATGCGTTTTTTCCGTTTTTTGCGGGGATTGAGTTTGTTCAGACCGTATTTGTCGTATTTGTAGTTGAAAATACGATAAGTGACTTTCAGGTCATTCGCCGCTTTAAGTTTAATCCAGTTGTTCCTTTGCAAGGCCTCAACCATCAGGAGTTTTTCGATTTCGTCGATGCGCGCTTCGAAGGTCAGGTCCGGTCTCTGCAGAACATCCAGTATTTTTTCTTTCAAGGTGCCTCCTACGTGAATAAATGAGTTTAGTATTGCAATAACAGCATGGTCCGGTCGTCAGGATTATCGCTTTTGTTTTGTTCGAGGATTGCCGTCATCTCTTCCAGCAAATTGGCCTGCCCTCGTCGGGCCAGCTCACAGAAACGATCCCTGAAGAATATAAAAAAATCTTCCTCATCTTTCAAGTCCAATATTCCATCAGTGTAAAAAAAGATGTGGTCCTGCTTCTGGAGCGGGATCTCGGCGACATCATATCGGGCCCGGGCGAACATGCCGATGCTGAGCCCGGATATTTCGCGGGTGATGAGACGGTTTTCGGCCCGGCGATAGAAAATGGGGAATGGATGTCCGGCACTGGCGCAGATCATGCGATACGGCTCATTGCGGATGATGCTGTAAAAGGCCGTAAAATAGCTGCGGCCGCGCAGTATGGCATAAAACTGCTCGTTGAGCACCTGCAGCAGGTCGCCGGGGCTGTCATGTTCAGGAGCGAGATTGAGGAAAACCATCTTGAGCATGGCCATGACCATGGCGGAAGAAACGCCATGGCCCATGGCGTCGGCCATGATCAATCCCAAAGATCCGTCAGGCAGATACAGGAAATCGAAATAGTCGCCGCCCACAACGCCGCCCGGCGAATATTGAAACGAGATGGCAAAATCGGGATGATCCAGCGCCTGCTGCGGCAGGAGGTTTTTCTGCAGCGTGCGGGCCAGTTCCTGGTCGTAGAGGATTTCCTTGCGATGGCTGTACTCCTTCAGTCCTTTGATGGTGACCAGCTTCAGCTCTTCCGGGTCGAACGGTTTGGTGATGTAATAAAAGGCGCCTTTTTCCATGGCCTCCACGGCGATTTTTTCGGAGCCGTGGGCGGTCAGCATGACCACCTGGATATCCTCGTCGATCCGCCGAACCGCGTCCAGCACCTCCAGGCCGTTCATCCGCGGCATGCTCAGATCGGTGATGACCACCCGGCAACCATTGCGGCGCACAAAACTGACGGCCTCTTCCGGATCGGTGAACGTGGCGATGTCATCGAATTCTTCTTCCAGAACGGCTTCGATGGTATACAGTACCGGGAACTCGTCATCGATGGCGATGATATTGATCTGCGACATGCTAGGCCCCCCCGCTCATCGCTTCCACTGGGAAGCGGACTTCGAAATATTTCTGTTGTTCCCCGTTCTGGATCAACGAGACCGAGCCGCCGTGCTCTTCCATGATGTCCTTGACAATGGCCAGGCCCAACCCGGTGCCCGAACCCTTTGAGGTGAAGAAGGGTTCGAAGATCTTGGCGTGAAGTTCCGGATCGATGGCGGGTCCGCTGTCCCAAACCCGGAGGATCGCCAGGGTAGAGTAAATATCCATGTATTCGCCGGGGCGCGCCAGGCCTGTTTCCACCCGGATGTGCCCGCCCCGGGGAACGGCCTCCAGGGCGTTCTGCAGCAGGTTGATGAGTACCTGTTTCACCTTCTCGGGATCGGCCTCCACGAGCAGGGGACCGTCCTGCGGCGCGACATCCAGCTGGACGGAATTTTTCCTGATTTCCTCGGCGTAGAGCTGCACGGTGTCTTCCACCAGACGGTTGAGGTCGAATTCGCTCTTTTTCAGATCCGACGGACGGACGAAACGCACCAGTTCCGAGACGACGTTCTGCAGACGGGTGACTTCCGAATTGAGCACATGCATGTGCTTTTTCAGCTTGTTTTCCTCGGCCAGATTGTCCTGCACCAGCTTGCCGAGCCCCTTGATGGCCACCAGCGGATTCCGGATCTCGTGGGCGATGTTGGCCGCCATCTGTCCCATAAGGGCCAGGCGCTTTTGCTGGTAGGAAGAATGGAGCATGGCTTTTTCCCGCTCACGGAACATGGCGTTGTCCAGGGCGATGGCCGCCTGGCTGCACAGAATGCTCAGCACGCCGAGGTCATCTGAAGTATAGAGTTCGCCCGACAGCTTCCGCTTCAAGAGCAGAGCGCCCAGCAATTCGTTGCGCGAGAAAAGGGGGGCGATGACGGAAACCTTCAGCCGGTCGAGCAGTCCGGTTTCCATGGCCGGCAGCTCCTGAAATTTCTTGTAATTCCGCCGGTCGAACAATTCGATGGGCTCACGATTTTCGCGTATCCAGCGGATGATCTCCCAGTCCAGGGGCAACTTGATTTCCTGGAGTCGCTCGATCTCCGGCTCCCGGGCCGCCTTGCATTCGAGGATTTCGGCATCCGATTCCCGAACGAGGACATAGCCGCCGCCCAGATGGGCGGCGTCACAGATCCGGTTGAGGGTGAGGTCGAGAATGGAGGGCAGATCCATCAGGTAGTTCAGCTGGCGGGAGATATCCAGTACGAATTCCTGCGAACTCACCTGCGAACGATAGAAGAGCCGGTTGATGACCCGGGTGACGACATTTTTCATCGGCTCCACCAGGAACGCGGCCAGCATCAGGAACACCAACATGACCCAGATGTTGTCAAGATTGAGCAGGCCGTGCAGATACTTGCCCAGGCGGATGACGATGAGGAAATAGGCGAAAAGGATGATACCCGACACCAGCGTGTAGGCCAGGCTCTTTTTGAAGATGGTGTCCGTATACAGAACCTGCTTGCGAATGTTGGAATAGAGCATGGTGAGAGGGGCATTGAGACCTGAAAAAACCATCAGGGCGGGCACAGTCGTCAGCAGGGCCGCCGGGTAAAGGGCGCTGATGAAAAACCCGCCCAGGGGCAGAACAATGCCCAGCGCCAGCCCGCTGTAAATGATGCGAAAGGGGAGACGCTGATAGATCTCGCGAGTGCCGAGCAGGACGGAAAAACTGAACGCCAGCAGCAGGACCGCCAGCCACACGGCACCGATTTTAAGGGCGCTGAAGAGGGTGGTGACCGGCAGGGTGTCCAGGGTATAGGTGGCGCCGCAAAACGCCCACCAGGCACCCAGGAAGAGCCACCACCACCGTTTTTTCCTGATGCGGTGGAGGGGGATGGGGAAATGGGTGAGCAGCAGGATGAGCAGCAGCGGAAAGACCGCCAGCACCGGTATCAGCCATGGCATTTCCAGTGGCCCGCCGGGATAGAGCACCTGCCATTCGGCCAGCAGCAGGCCCGAAAAGGCACTGAAAAAAAGGGATTGCAGGGCCGCCAGCAGAAGATCGCCCATCTGGAACAATATCAGGCTGGACAGAATGAATCCGAACACCAGACACAGCAGGTAAAGCAAATTGCCGGCATAACGGCGGTCCCACTGGGAAAATCCGATCTCCGTGATCAGGGTTCGAAATTCATCCCCGGCGCGGATGTTGAGGATCAGCTCATCATTGAATGATTTGTCGCGGATATATTTGTTGACGGACGTGCTGTTCCAGACCGGACGGCCGTCGATGCTCAGCAGCTGGTCGCCAGCGGCGATGGTCAGACCGACATCCGCCCGGATTTCGGAGATATACACCGGGTATTTGGGGTTGACCGCCAGGGTCAGCCCGGCGAAGGCTTCCTTGTCTATGAGCAGGATGCGGATATTGCCAGACGACAGGATCACCAGCGGGAGGCGGTCGCTGTCCAGCGGGCCCAGGAACGAGGGAAGATCGCCGCCGGTGAAACCGTCCATGGGCCGGCCGGCGATGGAAAGCACCCGGTCACCGCTGCTGAGCTGGGGCACGTCCGGAGCGGACAGTACCGTGACCACCGTGCTTTCTGGACGGAAGCCGATAGTGACCCGCTGCAGAACGCGCCCTTCGGCGGTGAGCCGTATTTTGGTGCCCTGGCGGGAAACGACGACCTGGGCCGGATCGCCGGGGGAAATCTCACCGGTGGCCGCTCGCCAATCCCCGATTTCCTGGATGGGGCGGGTATTGACGAGCAGCGGCACATCACCCGGCCGGAACGGCTCAGGCGCCGGATCCCCGATCACCGGCAACGGGCGGTCCTGCAGCTCAAATCCGGCATACGGTGTCTCATTGAGATAGGAAACCACGGCGAACATGGCCAGCAGCACAAGCAGGCCCGGCACCAACACAAGGCACCTCGTGAAAAAGTTCACGGCTCGCCGGTTAATCAAGAAAGAGTTCATGGAGACTGCCGGAAATTCTACTTCAATGCGACGGTAATTTGTCGCAGCCGCTCAATTTCTTTCAGAACGGGGATGCCGGGATCGGCGTCCCGCAGCAGGGTGGCGCAATGGTCGAGGACGGCTTCGGCTTTTTTATGCCGGGCCAGCGTGGTGTAAATCTTGGCCTGAAGCAAAAGGGTTTCCACGTGATTGGGATTGTACTTGAGGATGGAATTGGTGATGTCCAGCGCCCGGTTGAATTCCCCGATGGCGAAATAGACCCGCGCCAGGTCGCTCCGTTCGGCCAGCCCATCGAGGGGGTTCATGATCTGATCGCTGACTCGCTGCAACATTTCGATGGCCGTATCGAAGTTGCCCAGGGCGACGTTGATCTTGGCCTGCAGCAGCTCATAGGTCCGGTAATATAATTCCGGAGATAATTTGCCCGGGTTTTTCTTGGCCCGTTCTTCGATGAGGCGCTTCATGGAGTGGAGCGTCTGCTGGACCTGTTCCATCTGCCCCGACTTCAGCTGGATCTGACCAAGGAGGTCGTAATACCCGAAATAGTCTGGGTTCATCTCCATGGCCGACCGGATCTTGTGTTCCGCCTTTTCATAATCGCCCGCGATCATGCAGACCTTGGCGAATTCATACAGGGCCATCCCCTTGAAATAGTCGGACTCGGATTTCTCCAGCAGCAGCAGGGCGTGTTCCTTGGCCCTGGTGTATTGGCCGATGGCCGTACAGGACCGGATCAGATGCTGGTGTACCTGGGTGAAATCGGGCGCGATGGCCAGCGCCGTATCAAACTGCTCGATGGCCAGCTGATACTGACCGGTCATGTGATAAATTTCGCCCAGACTGTCATGGGGGTTGGCCCGGGCGGGAAAGGCCGCCGCGTACAATTCCAGATGATGGATGGCCTTGGTCTGGTCACCCAGGAAGGTATAGGCGTAGCCGAGAAGGTTGTGGCCCTGCACCAGCCAGGGATAGATGGCCAGTGCCTTCTCCAGAAACCGGGTGGCGGTATCGAATTCACCCAATTCCCAATGAGAAAAATGACCGGCGGTATAATACACCAGACCGTTCCCGGGATATTGCCTCAAATAGGTATCGATTTCTTCCTTGATCTCGGTCCGCGACAGGTTTTTGTGTATTCGCAGACGGGTGACATCCAGGAAGATCCGCTCGCCCGGCGTGGCCACGTCCAGATTATCCATGGCCTTCTTGAAATAGAGTTTGGCCTCGTCTTCGCGGCCGCGTTGCTCTCGCAATAACTGGCTGATGGTGAAGAGGGTGATGGGATTGTCCGGCTGGATGCGCAGGGCTTCTTCCAGGCAGGCCTGGGCGGCCTGATACTTCCGCTCCCAGATATATTCATGATGCAGGAAGATCTGCCCAAAAATCTTTTGCTGGCGGCTGTCACCGTCCCGGGGGGCGCTTGCCGCCGACATGATCCCGGGCAGCAGGATGAGCCCTACCAGCAGATAAACGGTTTTCTTCATCACCTGAACCTCGCTTCAGATCCCGGATGTTTACGGATGTCGCAGCGGGAAAGTTTCATATTATCCTGTGGTTTCCACACCGGAAATGCGGATTGTTCTCCGCGTGCTGAAATGGTATAATACCAATTTGCCATCACATGGTACGATAACGTCATAACCTCTCGTCCGGGCGCTGATCGATTCAAACATCCTTCGTCTCACTAAGAAAGATGCTGAAAATCAGTGACGGTAACAGATTATCACAGGCCACCGACATTCGGGATTCATATTTCGGCGTTTCCTGTCGGCATATCGGAAAAATAGAAAGGGAGCAAGCATGAAAGTGTTAACGGCCGCGCAGATGCGAGAAGTGGACCGCAAAACCATTGCGGAAGTGGGCTTGCCGGGTGTCGTCCTGATGGAAAATGCCGGCATTCATGTGACCCAGATCCTGGAAGAGCATTTTGAGTCGCTGGACGCCTTGCGCATCGCCGTCGTCTGCGGCTGCGGCAACAACGGCGGTGATGGTTTCGTGGTGGCCCGGCAATTGTACATGCGCGGCATTCTGCCGGATGTATTCGTCTTGTGTGCCGCAGATAAAATCGCCGGGGATGCTGCTACCAACCTGAACATTATCAAAAACTATCCCGAACTGCCGGTCATCATGGTGCCGGATGAGCAAACGTACGAGCGCATGGGAATCTCGTTCGACGGGTATCAGGTTGTGGTGGACGCGATTCTGGGAACGGGAATACGCCAACCCGTGGAAGGCTATTATGCCCGGGTCATCGAGGACATTAACCGCTCGCCGGCCTCGGTGCTCTCCGTGGACATCCCGTCCGGTCTGTTCGCCGATGAATACCAGCCCGTGGAAACGGCGGTGTACGCCGACATTACGGTGACCTTCACCGCTCCCAAACCCGGCCTGATCCTGGGTGATTCATACGCCTACGTGGGCAGCCTCTATACGGTGAACATCGGTTCGCCCGACAGCCTGCTGAACAGCGAGGACCATTACCTCAACCTCATCGAGGACGAGGATCTGAAGCCGTTCTTCCTGCCCCGCAAACGGGACACCCACAAGGGGAATTACGGCCATCTGCTCGTGGTGGGGGGGGCACGTGGCAAGACGGGCGCCGTGAAGATGACCGGCATGGCCGCCCTGCGCAGCGGCGCGGGACTGGTCAGCGTGGCGCTGCCCGACAGATACATGGGACAGGTGATCAGCGACTGCGCCGAACTGATGACCGAACCGCTGCCTTCGGACGAAGAGGGGTTTCTGACCGCCGGCGCCCTCACGGCTGTCGGGGAATTGCTTCGACCGCGCGATCTGCTGGTGCTGGGGCCGGGCATGGGGGCCGGGCCCGGGACCGTCGAATTCGTTCATGGTCTGCTGCCGCGACTGGAGGTCCCGGTGGTGATCGACGCCGACGCCCTGAACTGTATCGCTCAAGACACGGCCATCCTGAACAAGCTCGGGGTCCCGGCGGTACTGACGCCCCACCCCGGTGAAATGGCCCGCCTGATGAATTGCACAACGGGCGAAGTCCAGGAAAACCGGGAGGAAGTGGCCCGTGAATTCTCCGGCAAATATAGAGTTTATCTCATTCTGAAGGGCTACCGGACCGTTTTCGCCGAGCCCTCGGGACAGGTCTGGATCAACCCCACCGGCAATCCGGGCATGGCCACCGCCGGCACGGGTGATGTCCTGTCCGGCATTCTGGGGGCGTTTTGCGCGCGCATCAATCACCAGAACAGCGATGCCTGGATTCTGGCGGCTGCGGCGGCCGCTTACCTGCACGGTCTGGCGGGCGATCTGGCCGCGGAAGCGTTTACCGAGGAAGCGCTGGTGGCGCGCGATCTCATCAATTTCATCCATACGGGCATTCAGCGGATTCGGGAATCGTGACGATGTCCCGGCTGTTCAGCGAGTCCGAACAGGAGACCTTCGAGGCCGGGCGGTTGTTCGGCCGGTCGTTGCCCATTCCGGCGGTGGTCCTTCTCCGGGGGGAGCTGGGCAGCGGGAAGACGGTTTTCGTGCGGGGAGTCTGTGCCGCCCTGGGCGTCAGCCAGCGGGCTGTGCGCAGTCCCTCCTTCACCCTGGTCAATGAGTATGCCGGTCGCGTGCCGGTCTACCATATCGACTTGTACCGCCTCCATGGCCGGGCCGATCTGGACAGCATCGGGCTGGAGGAAATCCTGGCCGCCGCAGCGGTCATTCTGGTGGAGTGGGCCGAGCGGCTGGAGGAGCCGCCGGAAGGTGCCTGGTCCGTGACCCTGACCCATCAAGGGGCAGACCGGCGAGAGATTCAGATCGCCGCGCCCTCCGCAACGGGCGGTTGAGCGGGGGACAGGCGGCCAGGGTTACCCCAGCTGCCGCAGCTGATCGAAATCGCTTTTGCTGCCGATTGCCACCAGGACATCCTCGTTCTGGATGGTCAGCTGGGGGGGAGGATTGGCGATGAGCCTGAATTCGCGCGTTCCCTGTTGCGGGGAAGTCGATCGTTTGACCGCCACCACGCTGATGTTGTAATTTTTACGCAAATCGAGTTCCACCAGACTTTTGCCCACGAAATGCGCCGGCGGAATAAACTCGCTGATCACGGTCTTTTCGTCCAGGTGACGCATGTCGATGACATTGGGCATGGCGATCCGGCCGACATAGGCCGCCGCCATATCCTTCTCCGGATTGATGATTTCGTCGGCCCCCACCATCTGCAGCACCTTGCTGTGAAAATCGGAGCTGGCCCGGCTGATGATATGCTCCACACCCGCTTGCTTGAGCTGGGCGACAGTGAGAATGCTGTCCTCCAGGTTGGGGTCGCCGATGGCGACCATGACCAGATCGATTTCGTTCCAGTTCACTTCGGTGATGGCTTCTTCGCTGGTCGTGTTCAGGATCAGGGCTTTGTTGACGAAATCCTTTACTTTTTCAATGGCCTCGCGATTCTTGTCGATGGCCAGGACGTAAAAACCGTTTCTGGACAGTTCTTTCACCAGATAGGTGCCGAAACCACCCAGGCCGATGACTGCAACCCGACTGTACATAATCCTCCTCTCCTAGCCGATCATGAGATTCTCTTCGGGATACCGTGCCTGCCGGGGGGTGCCGCTGACCAGGAGGGCGAGAATGGTCAGGGGACCGACACGTCCGATGAACATCACCAGGACGATGACGAATTTATTGAAACTGGCCAGCTGGGGGGTGATGCCCAGGGAAAGGCCGACGGTGCCGAAAGCTGAAATGACTTCGAAAAATGTTTTGTGGAGGGGTAATTCCTGGGTGATCTGCAGGACCACCGTGGCGCCGCAGATGAGGGACACCGCCAGTACGAACAGCATGGTCGCCCGGCGGATCGTCCCGGTGGGCAGCTCCCGGCCGAAGAGGGCGGTTCGGGGACGCCCCTTGATATGAGATACGATGACCGCCGTCAATACGGCCAGGGTGGTGATCTTGATGCCGCCGGCCGTGGAGCCGGAGCCGGCACCGATGAACATCAGGGCCCACAAGACGACCTGGCCGGCATTGGACAGCAGATCCATGGGGAGGGTGTTGAAACCGGCGGTCCGGGCGGTCACCGAGAGAAAGAATGCGTTTACATGACGGGACAAGACAGGCAGGTCGGCCAGGGCATGGCCACTTTCCGCCGCAAGGAACAGTCCATACCCCGAGAGGAGCAAAACCACGGTAAAAAGGAGGGTGACGCGGGTGATCACCGGCAGCTGCCGGGGCAGGGCGCCGGTGCCCAGGACTTCCTTCAGGAAACCGAGCACGCTGAATCCCAGTCCGCCAATGATGATCAGCAGGCTGATGGTCAGAGGGATGACAAGGGTGCCATTGAACGTCACCAGGCTGTCGCTGTAGAGGGAGAAGCCGGCGTTGCAAAAAGCGCTTACGGCATGAAAGACGCCTTGCCAGACATTCGGCCAGAGACCGGGCGACTGCTCCTCCAGGGCGACGGTCAGGATGAGGGCGCCCATCAACTCGATGCTGAGAGTGAAGAGGACGATGAATTTCACGATATCATAGACGAAAAGCGGGCGGCGGCTGCCCACGATTTCACTGACGGCATATTCGCCCGACAACCCCACTTTTTGACCCAGCAGAACGCCCACAAAGGTCATGATGGTCACGATACCCACCCCACCGATCTGGATCAGCAGCAGGATGATAGCCTGTCCGAAAAAGGAGAAGTCATGGGGGGTGTCCAGCACGATGAGCCCCGTGACGCAGGTGGCGCTGGTGGCTGTGAACAGGCTGTCGATGAGGGAGATGGCCTCGCCGCTGCTGGAGGCGGCCGGCATGGAGAGCACCATGGTTCCCAACAGGATGATGAGGGCGAAACTGACGACCAGCAACTTGAAGGGATCTTCGAACAGGAGGTTGATGATGTGCCGGCCATAACCGATGTAGGCCAGGAAACGGGCCAGGAGTACCAGCGCCAGGGCCAGAATGAGAAATACGCCGAAGGCCGGAAAATACATGACACCGGCTTCGCTGATCGCGGTGATGCCGATCAGAACCAGTCCCGTTCGGGCAGACAGCTGTTTTAAAATCCGCACATGCAACCAGACGAGTCCCAGCAGGACCACCGCCGCGTGCAGGCAGAGGGAGAGGCGGTACCAGAACAGGACGGACAGATCGTAGCGCAGCAGAAACAGGATCATGACCAGCAGGATGATATTGTGCAGGATTCCGGCGAAACGCCAGCCGGACTCCGTGGTTTCCATTTTCTGGCGGTAGTTCATGGTATACATGATGAGGAACAAGGCGCCGAAAATGACCATCAGCTGGGCCAGATAGACATCGGTCACGATGTTGAGGAAAATGAGGGCCAGGGCGGCATTGGCGCCGACGATGATGATCTTGGCCGCCAGTGGCCAGCGCCGGTAGACGAAAACCGCCGCCAGGTGCATCAGGGCAAAACCATAAAACAGCAGGGCGCCCCAGATGGTGACCTGCTGACCGGTGCCCAGCAAGCCCTGCGGATCGGCGATGACGAAGATGGCAATGTTCAGGAGCGGGAAAAAGGCGAACAACACAGCGGCGAGCCGGGCGGGAAATGGTTCGGAAATGGGGCCGGCCGCAGGGGTCTGTTTATTCTGGCGACGAGTCATCGACTTCCTCGACGGTGATGAAGGCCCCGATCCGTGTCTGCGTCTCGTCGAAGAGTGGTGCCAGGCTCAGGGTATAGGTCCGGCCGTCAAATACCACGATGTTCTGCTCATTGTTGCGGATAAAATCCGTGATCCGCTGCAGCACCTCGTTCCGCTCCTGGCCCAGCAGCATGGCGCGCCCCTTGGCATTGGACAGCAGGAGCTTCTGTCGCAGATCGAACACCAGCACCGGCCGGGGCATCTGCTCGATGAGCGCCGCCGCCAGATTGCGCTGGCCTACGGCGTAACGCATGGCCTCCATATTGCCCGTGGCGATTTTTTCGATGAGATGATTGATCAGGATCGTCAATTCACTGAGTTCGCCCTTTTGGCGGCCAAGACGGATCTGGGTGTTGCCCAGGCTGACCCGCCGCAGATCGATGATCATTGCGGCGACGGGATCGGAGAAGCGGTTTTTAATGAACTTGTTCAGGTAAAAGGCCGAAACAAATCCGAGAAACGTGAGAAAAATCATCCAGAAGGCACGGTTACGGGCCATCAGGCGGGCGTCCTCATCCGCCTTGACCATGGCCAGGTGATTGATCTGCAGCAATTGTTCCACCGCGGAGTCGATGCCGGAGTAGTAAGTGGCCAGATCTTTCTTCAATCCGGTGGATTGCGGCGCATCGGTTGCCCCGGACATGATCTTGTCGGTCAGGACGGTGTATTTCCGGTAATAATAGGCAATAGTGTCGATGATTTCCTCTTCACCGGCGAGAGTAATGTTGTTTTTGGCCCGGACGAAACCCTTGTCGAAATCATGATAGCCGACCTCGACGCGGTCGCGGACCGACACCAGCTCCGCGGCCGGGGTGGAGACCATCATGATGTGGATACGGTCCATGGCGGCGTCCATTTCCTCGCCGGCCAGCACGGACTCGAAATTTTCCTCCAGGATCACATCCACGGCTCCGCCCAGCTGAAAGAGGCTGATCATGGCCATCACGCTGATGATGAGCAGCAGGAATGTGATGTAATAAAAGAGGGTATTGATGTTGATCAATCGTCCCATGGTTGATCCCTGCCGGGCGGACGGGTCAGTTATTTGAACCAGCGGAAAATGATATCGTGACCCTGATGGTACTCCACCAGCTTTTCCTTATAGTAATCCGTTTCATAGCTCAGGCAAAGAGGAAATCGCGGATTTTTCTGGATAATGTAGCGATGGCCCCGGTTGTCGATCACGGTAATGGCTGGCAGAACCAGCCCGGGCAGCGAATAGGCGGTCTCGCCGGTTTTCTGCATCCAGCCCCGGATCCGGTCGAACTTGACGGTGACTTTTTCGCCGGCCTCCAGCTGTCTGAAAATCTCCTGGCTGACCCCCAGAATATTTCCGCGCAGGGTGACGTTGCGGCCGTTTTCCAGGCAGGAGCGTCGCAGTACTATGTTGGATTTCTGCAGTACCTTGCGGGGAATTACGATGGCGCCCATGCGAAAATCGTGTTCCCATTCCAGCTGCAGATCGGGGTTGACGGAGTGCAACCGGAAGAGAAAATCGCCCTCCCCGTTACGGAGATTGCCGGCAAATCTCAACAACGCCGGCGTTTCCTCCTCGATGACTGATTGGCCGGCGCAGACGCCGGCCGGCAGCATCAGCAGCCATAGCAGAGCGGCGAATCGGACGGGAGAGGACATGGCTCAATCTCCGGATGATGAAAATACCCGTCGATAGATGGTCTCGACATGTCTTAACTGATGCTCCAGATCGAAGATGTGATCGATTTCCGTCGCATCCAGATGCTGCCGGATATCGGGATCGGCGGCGACAAGCTGCCTGAAATCGATCTGCTCCGCCCATACTTTCATGGCGTTGCGCTGAATCCAGGCGTAGGCGGTCTCCCGCAGGACACCCTTGCGCGTCAGGGCCAGGAGGACCTGGCCTGAAAAGGTCAGGCCATGGGTGCGCCGGATATTCGCCAGCATGGTTTCGGGGTAGACATGCAGACTGGCCAGGATGTTGTTGAGGCGACGGGTCAGATAGTGCAACAGGGTCAGGCTGTCGGCCAGGACCACCCGTTCGGCCGAGGAATGGGAGATGTCCCGCTCGTGCCAGAGGGCCTGGTTCTCGAAGCCTACCTGGGCGTTGGCGCGGATCACCCGCGCCAGGCCGCAAATCTGTTCGCATTTGACGGGATTCCGCTTGTGGGGCATGGCCGACGATCCTTTCTGGCCCTTGCGAAAAGGTTCCTCGGCTTCACGGACTTCCGTGCGCTGCAGATGGCGGATCTCCTGGGCAATCTTGTCGTAGGTGCCGGCACAGATGGCGGCGGCGGAGAGAAGCTGGGCGTGACGGTCCCGCTGCAGGGTCTGGGTGGAGATGGCGGCGTGACCGATACCCAGCTCGGCGCAGACCTCCTCCTCGATGACCGGTTCCAGGTTGGCGAAGGTGCCTACCGCTCCGGAGATTTTGCCGACGGCCACGGCGGCAAAGCCATCGGCCAGCCGGTGCCGGTTGCGTTGCATTTCGGCGTACCACAGCGCGAACTTGAGGCCGAACGTCGTCGGTTCGGCATGAACGCCATGGGTGCGGCCCATGACGGGTGTCTTGCGGTAGGTCATGGCCTTTTCGCGCAGGGTGTCCATCAAGCGCCGGATTTCCGTGGCCAGCAATTGGCCGGCTTCCTGCAGGAGAAGGGCCTGGGCGGTGTCCACGACATCGGTGGAGGTCAGGCCGTAGTGGATGTAGCGGGAATCCTCGCCCACCTTTTCCGCCACGGCGGTGGTGAACGCCACCACGTCGTGATGAGTGGTTTCCTCGATTTCATAAATCCGGTGGGTCTCGAAACCGGCCCGCTCTTCAATGCGGGCCAGGGAATCGGCGGGGATGACGCCCCGCCGGGCCAGGACCCGGCAGACGGCCAGTTCCACATCCAGCCATTTGCGGAATTTGTTGTCATCACTCCACAGGGCCGTCATCTCCGGGGTGCTGTATCTCGGTATCATGGCTACCTCGCCTGATGATGGAATTCTCATGTGCTGGTCCGCCCGGCTGCATTCCGCCGGCACATCCTTTCCGGCGGATCCTCCACGCCGGCGGGGCGATGAAGCGGCGGTCCGTCAGCCGATGGTGATGATCGGCGTGACCGCATGGGGCGGGGCCAGGATAACCTCGTACGTGTCGCAACGGGCCGCGGAACGGTCGGCCAGGGCGTCCAGGGCCGAGAGCCGGGCCAGTTCGGGATGATTGTTTTTCTCGCTCAGATGGGCCAATACGATGGTCCGGGCCAGGCCGTCGAAACCGTTCCGCAGATAGTCGCCCAGTTCCCGGTTGCTCAGATGGCCCAGCCGGCTCAGGACGCGCTGTTTGAGCGGCCAGGGATAGGGCCCGATCTTGAGCATCTCCTCGTCATGGTTGGATTCGATGACCAGGACATCCGAGCCCTGCACACGATGGCGGATGGCTTCGGTGACGCAGCCGAGATCCGTTACATGGGCCACCTGAATTCCCTGGTGGCGAATGAGGAATCCGGCCGGATCCGCCGCATCATGGGAGACGGGAAAGGGCAGGATGTCCAGGTCACCGATCCGGAAAGCCGCTCCCACCTCGAAGGTCTCCCGGCTGCCGTTGATGGTGACACCGGCCAGCGCGGCCAGGGTGGGGCAGCTCAGGAAAACCGGGGCCGTGAAACGCCGGGTGAAGGTGGTCAGGCCCTTGACGTGATCGGTGTGTTCGTGGGAGATCATGACGCCCTGGATGTCGTCCATATGAACGCCGATCAGCTGCAGGGACTGGGCGACACGACGGGTGGACAATCCGAAATCGATGAGCAGATGCGTGTTCTCCGACCCGATATAGGTCGCGTTTCCGCTACTGCCGCTGCCCATGACGTATATCCGCAACATGATGCTGCCCCAGATCTTTCAGAACAGCCAACGTTATCACAGGCCGGGCGGACGTGCAACACATTTGCGGGGCGACGGCGGGTGCCGGGGGGGCATGACGAAAACCATATTGAGGCCAACACTGGCTTGTCTGAATCCGCCGGCCTGTGCTATAGTCACGTTTTGCATACGAAGCGGATTCTCGTGCCGATGAACAGCATAAGGGAAGGGGATGCCCATGACGGCGAAGATTCTGGACGGCAAGCGGGTGGCTACCACAATCCTGGAGGAAGTCGCCCATCAGTCCGATCGGATTCGGGCTGAATCGGAGGACGTACCCACTCTGGCCACGGTGCTGGTGGGGGACGATCCGGCCTCGGCCATCTATGTCCGGAAAAAGAACGAGACCTGCGAAGAGCTGGGGATGCGCTCCGTCCATGAGCATCTGCCGGCGACGGCCGCAGCCGATGCAGTGCGGGACACTCTGCGGCGGCTGAACCATGACCCCGCTGTCCACGGCATCCTGCTGCAGCTCCCCTTGCCGGCAGGATTGCCCGAGGAGGAGTTGCTCGACCTCATCCATCCCGACAAGGACGTCGACGGATTCCACCCGGTGAACATGGGCCGCCTGTTTCTGGGCCGTCCACGCCTGGTGCCCTGCACGCCACAGGGTATCATGGCCCTCCTGGATCACTATGCCGTCCCCTGCCGGGGCAAGTCGGCCGTGGTGGTCGGGCGAAGCAACATCGTGGGCAAACCGCTGGCTTTGCTGTTGTTGCAAAGGCACGCCACGGTAACCATTTGTCATTCCCGAACGGCCGATCTGGCGGCCGTCTGCCGGCAGGCCGACATTCTCGTGGCCGCCGTGGGGCGCCCCGGCCTGATCACGGCGGATTTTGTCCGGCCCGGGGCCGTGGTCATCGATGTGGGGACCAACCGCATCAGCGATGAAGCGGAATTCCAACGTATCCTGGGCGACGATTCACCGCGCCGCGCCTCATTCGAGAAAAAAGGGGCGGCGCTGGTGGGTGACGTGGAATGGCGGTCCGTCAAGGATGTCGCCGGTCACATCACGCCCGTACCGGGCGGCGTTGGGCCGCTGACCATCGCCATGCTGATGAGGAATACGGTCCAGGCCTATACCATTCAGAAAGGAATTGATGGCTGATATGAAGCAGTTACCGATATTTCTGGGATTGGTCTGTCTCGCTTTGCTGTGCCGCCCGGCACTGGCCCGGCAGGAAGTGAAGGTCGGCGATTCCCCCAATTTTCTCCTGATCACGCCTGACGGCCGGCATGCCGTGGTGTCCAACTATGGCTCCGACGAGCTCTCCCTGCTGACCCTGGATCCCTTGCGGGAGGTCAAGCGGGTGGCTGGAGGTTACGCTCCGCTGGGCATGGCCTTTTCCGTGGACGGCAAGACGGTCTTCGTCAGCAACATGGAAAGTGGCCTGGTGAAGGCATTCAGCCTGCCCGACCTGGAACTGCTGGAATCGTTCAAGGTCGGCCACATTCCCACCGATCTGTACGCCACGCCCGACGGATACTATCTGGCCGCCGCAAACTGGGGTAAGGGCAAGTTTGGACGGATTGACTTCATCGATCTGCAGAAAAAAAGGGTCGTCAAATCGGTGGAGGTCGGCGTGCGGCCGCTGGCCCTGATCTCCAATGCCAGCGGAACCACTTTTTACGTCGCCAACAGTGCCGAAAACACCATCTCCGTCGTCACCCTCGAGGAAGAGAGGCCCATCAAGACCATCCAGGTGGGAGAGGGGCCCGACGGGCTGGCCCTGAGTGGCAACGGCCGCAAACTGTACGTGGCCCACTCCCGTTCCAACGATCTCTGGGTTCTGGATATCCGGCGCGACCGGGTACTGTACAAGATCCCGCTGCCCGATGGACCTTTTCGGATCGCCATCGCCCCGGATGAGTCATCCCTGGCCGTGGCTTGCAATGATGCACGGGTGATCGCCTTCCTGGAAGGCGAAGTGACCGAGAACTCACGCCCGCTCAAGATCCGGGTGCGGAAGGGGCCCGTGGATGTCCATTACACTCCGGATGGCCGCCATCTGGTGGTAGCCTGCGAGGATGACGACAAGATCGTCGTCGTTCCCGTTCCGAACCGTCCAGCCGGCAACGACAAGTGAACCGCGCTGCCGGTCGGAGTTGTCTCACATTTTCAAGTCGGAAAGTACATTCTCAGGAGGCCTCTAAATGAAGATCGCGGTTTTCGGAACCGGATATGTCGGTTTGGTCACCGGAACCTGCTTTGCGGAAACCGGTCATGACGTGATTTGCGTGGACATCAACCAGGAGAAAATCAATGGCCTGCAGCGCGGCGAATGTCCCATTTACGAACCGGGTCTGGAACCCATGATCCAGCGCAATATGGAGGCCAAGCGACTCCGCTTTACCGACGATGCCCGGGAGGCGGTGGAGGAAGCGCTGTTCATTTTTATCGCCGTGGGCACGCCGCCCGGCGAGGACGGTTCAGCCGATCTGAAGTACGTTCTCAAGGTGGCGGAGACCATCGGCGAGCACATGAACGGCTACAAGATCATCATCAACAAGAGCACGGTGCCCGTCGGCACCGCCGACAAGGTTCGCGCGACCATTCAGGGCCAGACGGGGCATGAATTCGACGTGGTGTCGAATCCGGAATTTCTAAAGGAAGGTACTGCTGTCGACGATTGCATGATGCCCGAACGGATCATTATTGGCACGGACAACGTGCGCACAGCCGAGCTTCTGAAGGCCATGTACGCGCCCTTCGTGCGCACCGGCAATCCCATCTATATCATGGACGTCCGTTCTGCCGAAACCACCAAGTATGCAGCCAATGCCATGCTGGCCACCCGCATCAGTTTCATGAACCAGTTCGCCCGGTTCTGCGAAAAGGTGGGCGCCGACATCGAGGCGATCCGTATCGGCATCGGCTCCGATTCCCGTATCGGCAAGAAATTCCTGTTCGCCGGGGCCGGTTATGGCGGTTCCTGCTTTCCCAAGGATGTTCAGGCCGTCATTCGGACCGGCGCGGAATACGGTGTGACCATGGATCTGCTCGAAGCCGTGGAGAAGATCAACAACCGGCAGAAGGAAATGCTGGCTGCCAAGGTGCTGGAGTATTTCCAGAACGATCTGTCCGGCCGGAAAATCGCCGTGTGGGGGCTCTCCTTCAAACCCAAGACGGACGACATGCGTGAAGCACCATCCATCGTCGTCATCCGTGAACTGCTCAAGCACGGTGCCGCCATCGTCGCCCATGACCCGGTGGCACTGGCACCGGCCCGTCAGGTCTTCGGCGACGCCATCGAATATGCCGGTAACAACTACGATGCCCTGGACGGCGCGGCGGCACTGGTACTCGTCACCGAATGGAACGAATACCGCTACCCCGACTTCGGGCGGATGAAGGAACTGCTGGCCTCGCCGGTGGTATTCGATGGACGAAACCTCTACAATCCCGAAGAGATGCGAAAGCTGGGCTATGATTACTTTGGCATCGGGCGGCGGCCTGAGAACGTTTCCCAATAGGATCAGCATCATCATTCCCAACTGGAACGGCGTGCCGTTCCTCTTCGAGCTGTTTGCCTCCCTGCGCAGCGGTAGCGGGCCATCACCCCGCGAGATCATCGTGGTGGACAATCATTCGGGCGACGCCTCCGCCGAGATGATCCGCACCTTTTTTCCCGAGATCCACCTGATCCCGCTCGACACCAACATCGGCTTCGCCGCGGCGGTGAACCGCGGGCTGCATGCCAGCAGCGGCGAATATGTGGCCGTCATCAATAACGACGTTTCGTGGCAGCAGGACTGGCTGGCCACCGGGGCCGATTTTCTGGACCGCAATCCGGAATACGAATTTGTCGCACCGCGGGTGCTCAATTATTTTCGTCGCCATCTTCTGGACAGCGCCGGCGACAGCCTCACCCGGGCCCTGCGACCTTACAAACGCGGGTTCGGGCGCCCCTGCACGGAGTACACCGTTCCGGAACCCATCCCGGCGGCTTCGTGCTCGGCCGTCCTCTTCCGGCGCAGCTTTTTTGAACGGGTGGGTGCCTTCGACGAGGATTTCTTCATGTACTATGAGGATGTGGACCTCTTTTTCCGATCCATCCTCAAGGGTTTTCAGGGGTACCTGCAGGCCGAAAGCGAGGTGTACCACCGCGAGGGGGGCAGTATCGACCGGTATGAACGACACCCGCAGCGGAAGGGGGTCCGCCGTCTGAAGCAATACCTGCTGCAACGCAACCGGGACTATCTACTGATGAAGAACTGCCCGGCGCCCTATCTACTGCTCGGTTTTCCCTGGCTGGCCGGTGAACTTCTCCGGACGGTTTTCCTGTTGGCCCGGTGGCGCTGGATCGGTACCTTCCTGCAGGCCCATTTCCAGGCCCTGCGACACGTTCCTGTCATGTGGCGCAAACGCCGGCTCATTCAGAAACGCCGCAAACTCGGAGTGTGGGGGTTGTGGCGGCTTCTGGCCCAATCCCGGAACCGGACGGGCACGGCAGGAAGCTGACTGGCATTCCACCGGGACGTATGGTACCATCAGCTACCATATGATGGCGGGAAAGGAAGGTCATGGCGGTAAACAGCAAATTCGTCGTCAGCCGCGAAGAGATTCAAAACGAACTGTATTACGTCAACAAGCTGCTGGCGGAGCTGAAGAAACGGATCGTGGGTCAGGACAAGCTCCTCTCGCGTTTGCTGACCGGATTGCTCACCGGTGGCCATCTGCTGGTGGAGGGGGTGCCGGGCCTGGCCAAATCCATGGCGGTCAGTTCCCTGGCCGAAGTTCTCAGCCTGGATTTCAAGCGGATTCAGTTCACCCCCGATCTCCTGCCGGCGGACCTGGTTGGCACCATGATCTTCAACGCCAAGACGGCGGAGTTCGAGCCGCGCAAGGGGCCCATATTCACTCATATCCTGCTGGCCGACGAAATCAACCGCGCCCCGGCCAAGGTGCAGTCGGCGCTGCTGGAGGCCATGCAGGAGCAGCAGGTGACCATCGGCAACACCACGTACCCCCTTCAGTCCCCGTTCCTGGTGCTGGCCACGCAGAATCCCATCGAACAGGAAGGGACCTATCCCTTGCCCGAAGCCCAAATGGACCGCTTTTTCATGAAGATCCTGTTGCAGTACCCGGATAAAAAAATGGAAAAGGAGATCCTCCGCCGCATGACCGAGGGCGATGGCGTGGCCATGGAGCTGGCCCGCGGCAGGCAGATCCAGCTGAAGCAGGTGGTGGTGCCCGAACGGATCCAGAAACTGCGGTTGCTGGCCAACCAGATCTATGTGGACGAGCGGATCATGGACTACATCCTGGACATCGTGTTCGCCACACGACGTCCTGAAGATTATGGGCTGGATGTGGGGGCGTACATCCGCTTCGGCGCCTCACCCCGCGGGACCATCGCCCTGAAGGTCGGGGCCCGTTGCCAGGCGTTTCTGAGGGGGCGCAACTTCGTCGTGCCCGAGGATATCAAGGACGTCGCCTACGATGTCTTGCGACATCGCATCATCCTGTCCTTCGAGGCCGAAGCCGAAGGAATCACCCCGGACGAGATCATCCACAACATCCTGGCCACCGTCGATGTGCCCTGACGGATCGCTACCTGGGAGGCACGGATCATTGGATCTCAAGCAACTTATCAAAGCCATTCATCTCATTGAGATACGAACGCGCAAGAAGCTGCAGGGCGGCCTGGCCTCGTCGTACCGGAACGTGTTCCGTGGCCAGGGGATGGAGTTCGCCGAGGTGCGCGAGTATGTGCGCGGCGACGATGTCCGGCTCATAGACTGGAACGTGTCGGCCCGATTCCACAACCTTTACGTGAAACAGCTCATGGAAGAACGGGAACTGTCCATTGTCATCGCCGTCCAGTGCAGCCGCTCCATGAATTTCGGCACCGTCAACAAGACCAAGTTTGAAATGGCGGCCGAAGTGGCGGCGACGCTGATCTTCTCGGCCCTGCACAGCGGCGACCGGGTCGGCCTGGTGCTCTACGGAACGGGCGACGCCGTCACGTATATCCCGCCCAACAAGGGCATGCACCACGGATTCATTCTTTTGAACCGCTTGCTGGAACAAAAAATCGTCGGCGATGTCCCTTCTTCCTATGAGGTGCTGCGGTTTTTGACCTATTCCCTCAAGAAAAGGAGCGTGGTGTTTCTCATCGGCGATTTCATCTACGGCGAGATGCATGCGGAGACGCTGGCCGCCGTCTCACGACGACACGACCTTATCTGCATCGGCGTGCTGGATGCCATGGAAACGGACGGGCCGCCCGAGGGTATCTTTCCCTTCTGGAACGAGGCCTGTCCCCGCGGCTTTACCGGCGTCTCACGAACCACCCGTGAAAAATACCGGTCCCTGGTGGAAGAGCGGCTGAGCGAATTGAAGATCATGTTGCGGACCTCCCATATCGACAGTATATTCTTGAAGACCGATTCCGCCAGCGAACAGGAACTGCACAAATTGTTCATGGAGCGGATTCATGCCATTCCGCCGCACTGAAACCCGCAGGCGGGTCTGTTGGGAATCGGAATGACGTGGCGGACATGGTCCCGGCAGGCCTGAATTGACGCGGCGCACACTTCGGCTTGAAAGGAACACAACGTGAACGCAGCGGAGCGGGGAAAGCTTCGGATTTTGCTGACGGGCGGCGGGACGGGCGGTCACGTCTACCCGCTGCTTTCCATCCTGCAGATCATCCGCCGCCACCGGGCGGTAGCGGATGTCCTTTATGTCGGTGCCCGGGGAAAGGCCGAGGAGACCATCGTCCCCCGGGCGGACATCCCCCTGCGTTTTGTCCGCTGCGCCCCCTTGTCCAGCCTGCAGCCATGGCGCATGATTCCCGCATTGTGGCAGATCTTACGCGGTACGCTGCAGGCCATGGGCATTCTTCTGCGTTTTCGGCCGCGGATCGTGCTGGCCGCCGGCGGCTACGTGAGCGCGCCGGTGACGTTCGCCGCCTTCCTGCTGCGACCCCTGCTGGGATGCCGGCTGATCATCGACGAGCAGAATGTCGTGCCGGGGCTCATGAACAAGGTGGCCTCCCTCTTTGCCGAAGTGGTCATGGTCAGCTTTCCGGAAACACCCTCCTATGTCTGGAACAACCGTTGCGTCTATACGGGTTATCCGGTGCGCCCCGAGTTCATGGAGGATGCCGATCGGACGGCTGCCCGCCATCGCCTGGGACTGCCTCCGGACCGGCGGGTGGTGCTGGTATACGGCGGCTCCATGGGTTCCCGTTCCATCAACCGGCTGCTGATGGATCTCCTCCCCGGGCTGATCGAACTGGCTGTGCCGCTGACCGTCATCCACTCCTGCGGTCTCTCGACCCAGGGGTATCACGCCTGGGAGGATACGGCCGCCCGCCTGCGTGACGGCCGCATGCCCGAAGGCACGGCCCTGGCGAAGACGGAGAGCGGCTGGCGGGCCGTCACACCCGAAGGCTCCCTCCACTATCAGCTGGAACCGTATCTGCACGGCATGGCCGATTATCTGCGCGCCGCCGATCTGGTGGTCTGCCGGGCCGGCGCCGGAGCACTGGCCGAGCTCATGGCCGTCGGCCGGGCGGCCATCGTGATTCCCAAGCGGAAACTGCCCGGCGATCACCAGGAGCACAACGCCATCAGCCTGGCCGAAAACGGCGGGTGTGAAGTTGTGTTCGAGTACGAAGGGGCAGATGGGCTCGATACAGTGGATGTGGCCGAGTTCAACCGTATCTTCCGGAGGTTGTTGCTGACGCCGGATCGGCTGGCGGACATGGCCGCCCGGGCCTATGCCCGCTTCAACCGGAAATTTGAGTCACGCATCGTCGGCGTGGTGGATCACTTGCTGAACGGCCAGGGCATCGAATACGAGTCGTCCATCATGGAGCCCAAGCGCCTCGAACTTCAGAAACAGACGGACCAGCTGGTCCGGTTTCTGCTGCGGGAGCCGCCGGACAGCCTTTACCGGCGGTTCTACCGGATCAAGATGGATGAATCGCTGCGCGCGACGGATTGGCGCACGGTCAACAACGGCATCAAACTGGTCGGAGCGTTGCAGCGTCGCGACAGGTTGGCGGATCTGCGGCGGCATTTTCATGCGGGCAACGGGTTCATGCGCCGCAATGTACTTCTGGCACTGGTGCATTTCCAGCGCTACGAACCGGCCATGGCCGAACTGATCCAGGCCGGGCTGGCCGACAGCTATTTCGAGGTGCGGGCCGCCGCCCTGCAGGTCGCGGCCGCCTATGCCGACGATCTGCGTCCGGATGACCGGATGCGGGGGGCGGTGATCGAGCGGTGCACCCGCCGGCGGGAGCACTTCGATGTCCGCATCACCGGTGTGCGCACGCTGCCTCTCTTCATCGACCTGCCGGAATATTTCCGCATCGTCGGTCCGCTGCGGTTCGCCCGCAATGTTCTGCTGCGCAAGGCGGTGCTGGAAGGGATTCGGGCGGCGCTGCCGCGGCATTCGATGACGGACGAACTGAAAAAGACCGTCCGCCGCTTTATCAGCGAGTTCCTGGTCACCACGTCCGACTTCGAGCCCAGTTTCAGCATCCGTCAGAGCTATGTGGATTTGTACCGTCATCTGTCCAACGGCGAATGAGCGACGTGTCGCCGCCCATGGAGGCCGGCGGTCGGGCCAAGACATCGGAGATGTACAATGATCGATATTATCCTCACCATCCTGAAAGAAAACGGCGTCGATTTCGGTTTTTTCCGGCTGCTCGATTTCATCACGTTCCGTGTTCTGCTGACGGCCATGACGGCCCTGATTTTCTCGCTTATCTTCGGCCATCGCATCATCGTGGAACTGTATCAAAAACGCATGCGCGACACCGGCACCGATTTCGCCGCCCTGGACATGCGCAACAAGCGCGGCACGCCCACTGCCGGCGGCGTCATGATTATTTTCGCGGTCTTCATCGCCGTGTTCCTGTGGGGGAAACTGGGGAATGCCTATTTGCAGGTCATTCTCTTTTCCTTCCTTTATTTTGGCCTCATCGGCTGGTTCGACGACGCCCAGAAAGTGCGGATGAAATCGTCTCTCTTCGGATTGAGTCAGCTGGCCAAAACCGTCTTGCAGCTCCTGTTCATCGTTCCGTACGCCCTCTGGTTCATTTCGCCGCTGAATCCGGTGCCGGCGGCCCATCACACCGAAGTCTGGCTCCCGTTTGTCAAGCACCCGCTCTTCGACGCCGGGGCGGTCCTGTTCGGCGCGTTCATTATTTTCGCCTTTTTTTCCATCCTCAATGCCGTCAACATCACCGACGGCCTGGACGGGCTGGTCACCGGTCCCTCCATCCTGGCCGTGGCCGCCTACGGTATCTTCGCCTATATCCTGGGCAATACCGTGCTGAGCGGTTATTTTCTCTTCCCGTACTTTCCGGGCTGCGGCGAGCTGTCGGTCTTCGCCGGCGCACTGATGGGCGCCCTGTTCGGTTTCTTGTGGTACAACGCCTACCCGGCAGAGGTATTCATGGGCGACACCGGCTCCCTGGCCATCGGTGGCGCCCTGGCGGTCATCGCCTTCCAGACTCGACAGGAAATGCTGTTTCCGCTGGCCGGCGGCATGTTCGTGGTCATGATCTTTTCCTCGCTGGTGCAGGAAAAGATCGGCATGCGCCTCGGGCGGCGCATTCTCATCCGGGCGCCCATTCATCACAGCCTCCGCTACCGGGGCATCGCCGAACCCAAAGTCGTGACCCGTCTGTGGATCATCTCCACTCTCATGGTGCTGGTGGCTCTGTTGTCCATCAAGTTGCGTTAAAGGGTAGACATAGACCGATGAACTGCAAGACCTCCGATCCGGCCCCGCTCCAATCCCCGGCCTGCCATCCCCGGTGGTGGCCGCTGCTGGTGGTTCTGGCCAGCCTGGTCATCGCGGGCTGCACCTCCCCGGACTGGTTGTGGCGGCAGAACGAGGAGGGGCCGCTCTGGGTGCGGAAGGCCGGTGGGGAATGGGTCGCCGTCGGCGGAATCGAACGGGGCGATCTGACTGGCGCCCGTGAAGTGGTCTGTGCCGATCACCGGCTGTCGTTTTCGCGCCTGCATCTGCGCCGGCAGAATCCCTTCCGGATCAACGTCTTCGAATTCAAGCCGGACGCTTTTCATTTCCAGTCCGTTTTTCTGCCGGAGTTTGCGCTCACCACTCACGACGAGATGGGGCGGGTGCAGCCGGGGCTGTTGTTCATCATCAACGCCAATTATTTCGATGAAAACCTGGCACCCTTGGGCTGGGTGGTCCACGAGGGGAAGACGTTCAACCGTGAGGCCAGCCGCCTGGATGGCTACTTTCTCGTCACCGACGATGGCCAGCCCCTGGTGGGCTCGCCACAGCAGCGGGCGAACGTGCGCGGCGAAATCCGCGAGGCGGTGCAGTCCTACCCGTCCTTGCTGGACGAATACCGGATCCAGCTGGACGTCCTGCGCGGCGAGGCGCGGCTGGCCCACGCGGCGGAAAGAACATGGCGCGCCCTCATCGGACAGCTGGCCGACGGCACGCTGGTCTTCCTGGTGTCGGATACAGGTTGCACGGTGGATTTGCGGGAACTGGCGCAGATGGCCCGCGGTCTGAACATCCGGAACGCCATGGCCCTTGATGGCGGCGGGTCGGTCCAGTACCGCTTTCGCTACGGGGAGACGGAGTACAGTTTCAGCGTGCGGGGACGTGAAGTGCCGGTCTTCATCGGGGTGAGGGAAAAATCCGACTAGCCGGACGGATCGGTTTCCGCCTTCACCGGTGTAGCACCATAGCCCAGTTTTTCGATCACCCGGATCAGGTCTTCCGGCCGGACTTGCCGGACATCGTATTTCACCTCACCGTTACCGGTTTGATAGGTCACTGCCGCCTGAACCACGCCGGGCTGGTTCACCAGGGCCCGGGTAATGGTCTCGGCGCAGCCTTCACAATGCATCCCCGTGACGGCCAGGGCCACGGTGGCCGTTTCCGGCGGCGGCGCAACCGCCGCTTCTCCCCCCGCCGGCGGGGTGGCTTGTTCCGTCGTTCCTCCACAACCGGCCAGAACGGCCGCCAGGGAAATGATGGCGGTCACCAATAGCAGAGTATGTTTGATGGCCTCGTAAAAAGTCACCCGGCCAAAAAGTAGGCGGCGGGGGGATAAACAGTTGACCGGAACCGGCCGGAGAGATTGCCGAGTGCGTTCTTGAAGCCGATTCGCAGAATTCGGACGGGTTCTT
>Ga0209164_1000606_pt1 | contig 73802 bp, 106 predicted proteins | sample MTBNYHSulfiMetaG_FD_187458 | JGI IMG/M metagenome (GOLD analysis project Ga0209164, IMG submission 187458) | Enrichment culture microbial communities from rom New York Harbor, USA that are MTBE-degrading - MTBE-NYH (New York Harbor Sulfidogenic)... | ecosystem: Environmental > Aquatic > Marine... | reverse complement strand
AGTAACAAGGACCTTTGTGATTGAATCCATTTTATCGCTTGACAAAGGGGGCGGGTGTTATAAAATAGAAGCCATTATACGGGACGTGGCGCAGCCTGGAAGCGCACCTGAATGGGGTTCAGGGGGCCCGGGGTTCAAATCCCCGCGTCCCGACCATAAAAAGTCAATTAAAAGAGCAGGTTAGCGGATGACTTTCCTGCTCTTTTTTTGCCTTGATTTGATGTTTTCGTTGGAAATATACCAAATATATACCTCACTCGGGTTTTTTTGAAATTTGAGGGGTTATTTAGGGTTATTGTTGAGCCGAGGAGTAATAATCGGCTAGCCTTTGTTGGCTGTTGAATTTGTGGCTGTTGGTTAAATGCGAGTATCTGTCAGTCATTGATATGTCTGAATGACCTATCATGTCTTTTGCGTCCTTCAGTCCGCTTCCAGACAGGATAAGGTTTGAACAGAAAGTATGCCGAAGGTCATGGAAATGGAAGTTTGTTATTCCTGCATTTCTCTTGCAAGATTGCCATGACTTGTCAAAGCGTTTTATAGGAGAGCCATCTATCCTGCAGAAAACATGGTCTGATTTGATTTCTTCTTCAGGGTAATTGGTTCTATGCCTCTTCCAGTCAATGTGTTCTTTCCATTTCAGTAAAGCCTCTCTAGTCCGAGGCATGAGGATTTCTGTTCTTTCACGAGTGTTCTTTGTCCTAAAGAACCTTATCAGACCAAGACCATCCTTGAAATCAAAGTCAATGTCTGACCATCTAAGGCTTAATATCTCCTGCTTAGATGCGCCATGCTCTGCTCCAAGATAAATCGCAGCAGGCATATAGAACTTGCCACGATTGTCTTGTGAGGAGTCTATAAGGCTGTCAAGCTGGTTCGGAAGCAAGAAACGATTCCTTATATGCGATTTCTCGCTAAACATCTTGATTTCTTTTGAAATGTCGGTCTTGATAGCTTTCAGTTTTACGCCATGATGGAAGACCATCTTTAGAACCGATAGGTTTCTGTTGGCTGTTATATTGCTTTTTTGTGATGCAAGGCTTGTGACATGCTCAACCAAGTCATCTTTTGTAATACTGCAAAGGATTAGCTTTCCAAATGTCCTGCTTAACACATTGAGCCAGATAACATATTCATCAAATGTTTTCTGTCGCAAATCTTTTGTGTCAAGGCGTGATTGCCATTCAGCCTTCAGGGATTGTCCGACTTCTGAGAATGTCAAAGGGCTTATCCTCGACTGCTTAGGCTTAGGAGCATCGCCAGAATCAAGCAATGCTCTCAAGTCATTTGCAGCCTGGCTCGCTTCCCTCTTTTTCCGATAAGCCTTGTAATGTTTCTTTTTGCCTGTCAAAGGGTCTCTGTATATCACGCAATAACTCATCGAGTTCTTGAGCTTGTGCGCCTGAATCAAGACAGTAGCCATACTGTTATACCTCCGTTTAGGAGGCAAAGCTCTTATCAGCTAGATTGTCAAAGAACGCCCAGACATCCTGTCGCTTGAACAGCCTGCGATTGCCTATCACATAGCTCTTAAGCTCTCCTGACATCGCATAACGGGATATTGTTGAGCGGTGGACACGTAGAATATCTGCGACTTCAACAACAGTCAGGATTTCTTTCTTAAAGGTATTGTCATGGTTTATGTTAATCATGTTATTAAAACCTCATCTTTCTGTCAAGAAGATTAATGGTATTTGTAGGGGATTGCTTCTGTTTTATGTGGATTTAGTTTAAACTCAAGAGGTAGAGTGAAGTCTATCCCTTGAGTCTAGGTTATGATCTATCAGTTCAAGAGAGGGTTACGATTGTTCGATATCATTTCTACTGTGAGGTCATCGTCTGATGAGTCGCAGTCTCCATTACCGAAGGCTTCCTCAAATACGTGACTGAAGAAAACCTCTCTGAGTTCGTCGTGCCTTTTCAGCTCGTTTACGATGAAGGACAGCATGGCATGAAGAGTGATATGCTCATTCATGTAAACGCTTAAATCATTCCCTGGATTCTCAACGAGTAAGAAAAACCCGTCTTTGTTTTCATTTATTTTGTCAAGCAATGGCTGAAAATCTTTCATATAATCTTTCATTTTGATTCTCCTTTTTCTTTATGTGACCATCTTGTTGAAGTCAGCAATATGGTAGTGAAATTTACTTGTTTTTGTTCTTGAATCTGTTGAATGCCCATCCGCAAAAGACAGCTATCATGAGAAGCTGGATGAATGCTGAAAATCCTCTGCCATGAGAAGGGCGGATATCAGCAATCCTGAATAGTTTCAGGATATGCCTCACAAGGTCTGTTATAAGGTCGGTTATCTGAGGGATAATATTTGAAGCAAGCAACAAAATAATTATACCTATCAGGATATAACAGGAAACCTTTACAATTTTACTTTTGTTGATAATAGGCATGTTCATGATATTATTCTCCTTTCGTATCAAAAAGCCTGTTGATTGCGTATAATCCGCAAATGATTGAAACAAGTATCAAGAAAATCTTAATCATGTTTCTAAAGCCTGTTTGGTTTCTCGGACTGATGCTGATATTTCCTAACATACTGCTCAAGCTCAATCCTAAATCGCTGAATTTAACTGAAGCTAATCCAATAAAACCCCACATGAAGCTTGATACCAAGACAATTAATATCCCCACAATCAAGATAGCTGATATAAGCTTGATAATGTTCTTGTGTTTAATCTTTCTTATCTCGCGGTTTGATATGGATTCCTCAGCTAATATTTGAAGAGGGTCAGGAGTAAACATTTTGTTCTCAAAAGAAGATTCTGGATTAATGTTTTGATTGTTTTCTGGAAAATTGAATTGTTGCATGACTTTCTCCTGATGTGATGATTATTATCTGAAATTAATTCTTAGAAGTCATCCGAGTCATAACCGTCTAAGTCCAAACTGTCGTCAAGGTCAAAGGCTGAGTTCATATCAATTTCTTCTTCACTGCTGGGATTGAAGCCAGCATTAAGGTTATCTGATTCAAGGTCAAGACCCAAATCTAAGTGTTCTTTGCCAGTGAAATCATTGTTATCAAAATGTCCCTCATTGCCAGGCAAAGATGATAATGATTTGAAATAATCCTCTTGGAATTTTGCTTGAGGTATTTCAGGTCCTTCAATCTCTTCTTTTTCATAAAAAACTATTCCACTAGGTTCGAATCTGTCTGAGTGGTATATTTTCTCCCATTCCTTGACAAGCTCTGGCTGTGAATAGGGATGGTTCTCAAGCGACATCTCAGAATCTAATATGTTGTCTATGCCTCGATTAAGCTTTAATTCTTCAATCTCTGAATCAATCATCCTATCAATCGCAAAAGATTCTTTGAGATTTTCGTGAGGGTTTATGTCAGTCTCATAGATAGCCCTGTTATCAATCGGAGGTAAACCGAAGTATTCCTCTTTTGCAAAAGAATTTGTTCTGTCGTATCTGTTTTCATACACATCTTTGCGGTTTTGCTCTTTGTTGTGCTTGTCCATCAATCTCTCAAGCTCACGGTCAACAAGTGCATACCTATCCTCCATTCCATCATCGAACTCTTCAGCGATTCTCTCAATTCCATCTGCTTCATATTCCTCAAGAAAACTATCGTCGATTGAGTCGAGAAATTCATCATAATGGTCTTTCATCGCTTTCATCCTTTCAAATGCTTTCAAATGATTACAAATACTTACAAATACTTTCAAATACTTTCAAATACTTTCAAATAATTTCAAATACTTACAATCACATAGAGAAATCTTTCATGGTATTGAATTTGATTCGTTCAGCAAGATAGCCTGGGACTTTGTTTGAAACAAGATTCATAGCATAAGATTTTGCTTCTTCGTTCTCTGTGACAATCCTTAAGACATCAACATGAAATATCTCAAGGCATTTGTGGATGTTGTCCATGAGATTAGAGAAGGACAAAGTTATCTCGAAAGCTATCCTTTCTTTTGTTGTTGGATGGACTGCAAAAACATCTATACGTTTTGGGATTAGTATCTCACGACCATCAGAAGTATTGATTTTAATTGTTTTAGCGGCGTTTGATCTGTCTATGTCATCGCCTTGGAATTCAATAGTTGTAGTGTAGCCTTTTGCGTTAAGGCAATCAGCTACCCTTTGTTCATACATCCTGTGCTTGAACATGAAAGGACTGACCGCTACGGATTTTTCTTTTTCGCTTATCCTGTCTGTCAAAACCAAATATTCAGCCGTTCGATTTTTTAAGCTTAGGCATTTAACACTGACAAGAAGGTTTCTGGAATTCATATATTCAACTGCATCACGCATACGTTGAGCGGATATTTTCAGAGTGTCACGTATTTCTGTGAATGGCACAAAAGGGTTTTTTAGTAGAATATCTATGATTGCCAAACTGTTCATCTTATCAAGAGTAAGTTTCTTCTGTTGCTTGATGTCAAAGGCTTTTGATTTGTCATTATCAGATTGAGACTTGTTGGAAATATTTTTGGATATGCCTGAAATATTATGCAAATCAGATATATCCCCAGAGATTGATTCATCTATTGTTGAATGAAGCTCTTTTATCCTGTCTTTCATAAGCTCACTGATTTGTGCAGGTGGGATAGGCGTATCATCAAGGTCGCTCGGGACTTTTAAGACTATACGCCTATCAAAACCACTGTATCGCATTATACCCTCGCCAAATGATGGCAGGCAGTCAATGTAATCTGATTGAACTTTTGATAGGTTTATAAGCTCTTGGGCTTCTTTTCTGCCTCTTCCGCTGATAACCATAACCAATACATAAGCTGAATTGTTGGTAAGCCAGTCAGGAGCAGATTGAGGTTCTTGAGTCAATGCGATTATGCCTATTCCAGCAGAACGTCTGGTTGTTACAACTTCAATCATTGGAGCTGAAGGGTTATGACCTGTTTGAGAATTAGGGTTCTTAGCAGCAAGGACTCGCCTTGACTCGTCTATAATTATCAAAGTTCTAAGCTTGCCTTGTTGAGGGTCTTGCTCATAGTATCGCTTTATGTCAAGCAATAGGTCTGTTATGAATGTTGCGATTATGTAATCGCTTTTCTGGTCTAAAAGGTTCAGGATGATGTCTTTTTTTGTAAAGAACTCTGAGACAGAAAAACCTCTTCTGCAGTTAAGAATACTGCCCGTCTCTTTGAAAGAGAATAAAGAGAACTTCAAATGGTCTCTGGAGTTGCGGTGTTCTGGTCCAAGAAGACCGATGTATTTTGCTGAAAGGTCAACATGGTCAAACAGATGTTCAAAGTTTGTGTCGTTGCCGAATTTGTTAAGGCATATTTTCAATGTGTTGCTTAGAAGAGGTTGACCGTGCATCATTAACCAATTGACAGATGAGTAAACATCACAAAAAGAACTGATTTTTGAGGCTTGTTTGTCCCAAGGTTCAACAAATAAAGGAGACCTTCGAATGTCCTGCCAATCAAGGATGACTATATCTTTGTTTGTATTTAGCAAAAAATCTGCATCTCGCTTGACAGACTGAACAACGATTACATTAAAGCCTCTCTTATCGATCGGTTCAGAGAATATCTGTTTCATCAGCCTTAAAGACGGATAGGATTTTCCTGAGCCTGTCTCACCGCAGATGAATAAACCTCTTGTGAAATCAATAGGGTCTAATCCTGCTCGGTCGCCATTGTTGTTTATTATGCCGATGTCATATTTGCCTGAAAGCTTTGCTAAATCTTTACGTTTCCAAGGATAAGGCATGAAAGGAAACTTTTTCTGTTCAGATATGTTTCGCTTTGCAGCCATAAGGATTTGAGGTTTTCTTGTTAGAATATCTCGAAGTAGCTTATAATACCCTGTTTCGTTGCAAAGCTTACAAGCCTTGAGTATTAATGGGTCTCTAGTCATACCGCCCATGTCAAGAGTTTCAATGATGTCGTTCCAATATTCAAAAGATTCTAAACCTGATTTTCTGGCTGGCTTAAGCATCGCATTTATCCTGTTTTGAAATTTTCCTTGCTTTACAAAGTTACATCAATCAGATGTGCAGTGGGAAAAGCCAACTGCTTCGTTTATACCATTTGACATGCTCGCTAAAGATTTTATGGCATGTAGAACAGAATGATAGGGTTTTCCCTGCAAGCTCACTGTCTTCAAAATCAGGTTCAAAGGTTATTGGAAAACCGTCAACAAACAAGCATAGTTGCCTTGGGTCTTGATGAACCCCGAAATAACCTGGACAGATTGCGATAAGGTCTGAAGGGATTATTTTCTTCATCAGCCAACTTATGCCTGCAAAGTCATCATTGCGTATGACTCTTCCGATAGGGTCAATGCGATACAGTTCTTCAATGACTTCAACTGGTTGTCCATTTATCTCTCTGACAGATTCTCTTATTGAAGGAAAACCTGATTCGCTGTTTATCCTCAATACCTCTTCAGTTGTTAGAAGGACTTTGATTTTTTGGGTGTTGAGGGTTATGCCAGGCTCGGTTTGCCTGATATCAGGATTTTGCTTGACATCCTGGCTTGAATCTGGATAGTTCTCATAATCTATCATGACAAAACCTCGATTTAGTTTGTATTAATTCTTTCTTGCTTACTAAGGTTGCGCAAAATCCAAAACAGGAACATTTTTTTTAATTTTTAAAATTTTTTTTTGAAAAGATTATTTTGGAGAGAGAATTGCCAGAAGCAGACAAAAAACAGATTACAGGCAGTAAAAAATATTTTGATATAAATTCTGTCGAGGATTACAGATATATTAAAGCTATTGTTGTCCGTTTGGCTGGGGCTGATATATTAGGCAATGAATTGATTGAGGATGTTGTAAATGATACATATGTCGAGATTCTGAAAGACAAATCCAGAAAAATAGAGAACAAGTCTTATTATGCATTTTATTGCATGAAAGCAATAAAAACATGTCTGAAGAATCAAGTAGGGCTTAATATGATTAAAGCGAGGGAGATAAAAGATTTTCAGCAGAAAGTTGATTATATGGCTGATAAAGAAAATATAAGTGTCAAAGAAGCTAAATATGTTGTGCGAGTGAATGAGACAATCCAAAGAGGCAGGATGTATAAAGAAGTCAATGTGTCAAGCTTGAGAAATGAGGCTTCTGATGATGAATCTGATATTGATGATGATGTTTTGTTAAGCCATTATAAGCCTGTTGAAGATAATCCTGAATCGCTGAACATAAAAAAAGAGTATAAGAAAAATATTAAGATGTTTTTTAATTGCCTTGATAGATGGAAGTCAAGCAGACCTGAAAAGAATATTGAACAAGACTATTATATAATGGTGTGCCATTATTTCAAGAATATGTCAGGAGGTATGATAAGCAGGGAAATAAAGAAATCTCCTAATTGGATTAATCGGATAATATCTCAAGCAAATTCATATATGGCAAAATGTGTGAGGAATCGCGCAAAAGAAAAATATGGTTATGATATCTTCACTGAGAGAAGTTATGGACTGCTCTAAATTCAATCAGTATTTATTCGAGTATTTTGTCAACCATGAGCTTGACTGGAAGATTAAATATGAGATGGAAGAACATTCTTTCGAGTGTGAGGAGTGCAGGAATAACTTTGAATTTTTCCAGAGACTCTATAAATCAAATGCTTTCAATGATTTGCAAAAAGATTTTATCGAAAGCAAATTAATAGAAGCCAATGATTTCAAGAAATACAAAAAGTTTGATGAGGCTCTCGGATGCTTACAGGATATACTGATTGTCAATCAAAGCAGACCAGAGATTGAAGCGATTCAACTGATTATTGATATAGGAGATAGATGTCTAGCGAAGGGATTGCTTGATAACTCGTTAAAAGCTTTTAATTTACTGAACAAATATTATCCAGATAATAAGGATTTCATATCAAGGCTGGCTTACATTTATTTCCTTATGAAAGAATATCATAAGTCAATTGAATATTCGCAAATGGTTTTACAGATTGACCCAGACAATACTGAAGTGATGAATCTATTAGGTGTTGTTTACATGAAGAGAGGTTTGTTCAATGAAGCAATAAATTATCTTGAGAAGGCTAACGATTTAATTAATGATAAGGCTAATGCTAATGCTAATGTTAATGACAATGAGGATGACAATGATAATAGAAATATTTCTATCCTTTGCAATCTCGGAGAATCGTATCTGAGGACTAAGCAGTTCTATAAAGCGATGTTTGTATTAGAGAAAGCTGACCAGATCAATCCAAAAGATGCAAATATAATCAATAATTTAGCTTTGGCTTATTTCAATCTCGATAAAATAAAGGAATCAGTAGGGTTGCTTGAAACTGCTGAGGCTATTCTACCAAAAGATAGTAATATTTTGACTAATTTAGGTATATCATATATTGCAGATAAGGATTATATGAAAGCTGTCAAGACTTTAGAGAGAGCGAATGCCATAAGTGAAGGAAACTTTTATACGATAAGTCATTTAGCATTAGTTTATAGTCATACAGGTCATACACAAAAGTCTTTGGAGATTTATAGAATATTGTTGGAAACATATCCCGAAGATGCATCATTGAATAATAATATTGCTGTCTGCTTTTTTAGTTCAGGCGATTCTTATAACGCGAAGCATTATATAGAGGTGGCATATCGGATCGAGCCAAGCAATGAGATGATTTTCATGAATAAAGATATAATATTTGGGTTTATGCAAGGCGAATGTTTTCTTTTTGGTCACGGGCAGATAGTCCTATCAGTGCATTGACTTTAACATTTTTTAGTTTAAACTCAATATAAATGTTTGAAATTATTGGATAGTTGTTATGTTTTTTGCTTGACATATTCTTTTTTCTTACATAACTTAATTGTATGGAGTTCATGTTATGAATCCTGTTATGAAACATGTTATAATCCTGTCACTAAGGAGGATATTGTCATGCAGAAAATACTCAAAAGAAGAAAAATGAGTTGGATTGCTATAGTTGTTGGCTTGATGATTTTCTCATTGTTATTTTGCCTTTTTTCATCGGATGTGATTTTTGCAGATATAAGGCTTAAGGAAATAGGCGATAATGTTATCCTTAGTCCGCTTAGACCAGGCGATAGTTATATTGTGTCTGAAACGGTTGTTAAGAATGGAAGGCTTATATCTGACAGGATTGTTCAACAGGAAGTGATGCTGAAGAAATACGAGCCTGAGAAAATGTCGATTGTTTTGAAAGCTCTCAATAACTTGGGAATCAAGCTTCTTGATATGTTTGTTTGCAATGTAGAGAATTATTGAGCTGAATCTTTTGAGTTCGAGCGGGTTTGACTGAGAGGATTTTATCCTTTATTTCTTCAAATTTGTCCTTCCAAGTGTTCTTTAGAGAATCTTCCATAGATTTAATCCTTTTTTCATGCGAGATTCTGTCCTTAATAATCCTACGATAATCTTTTGCCTTGTTAGAACATCTTGGAGAGCAGTATCTCTGAGTTTTGGGGCCTTTACTGATGTATTGCGGAAATAATGTGTTGCACCATTGACAGTTAGCCTTTGTTAATGTCGAATAATCTAATTTTCTTGGTTTATGGATTTTCATAGCTTTAAGTTTGGTTCGGACTGATTCCTCACTTATCCCTAATCTATTTGAGATATGCAGTATTGGAAGATGTTCATAGAGATACAAGTTCCGTATTTGTTGCAAGAGCTGATAAGGAGTGAATTTGGTCTGCCTAGTTTTATAGTAGGATGGATTTGTGACATGAGAAGGTCGTAATGTGACTCTCATCTTTAACAGCATGTATCTTACTTTTTCAGACGAGATTCTTAATATTTGACCTATCTGGATAGTGCTTCTCTCTTTATTAATATAAAGCTTTCTTATTCGTTTCATAAGATTAATTTTACCAGGATGATTCTTTTTGTCATGAAAGTCTGGCAGTTTCAGGTTTTTCCTTATCCTGTAGACTGTAGGGATGCTGATGCTAAAATGTTGCGAAAGCCTTTTTTGGATTCCAACTTTATCTGCAGAATTATACATCTCAATGAATTGTTTTCCTTCTGGAGTGTAAGGAGTGAAAAGATGGTGTTTTGAAGATGGAATTTTAGACCTCAATTTCTGAAGATTCAGTTTTTGTAATGCTTGCTCTCTGATTCTTGAGAGCAAGCTTTTTTTTTATTTGTTTAACAAATGCCTTTTCTAATTCTGTCATTCTTCTGGTTTTGTTTACATCAATTCCTTTATCCCCTCTCATGTAATCACTCATTAGGCGACCAGTCATACTTCCGTTAAGAAGAGGACATTCTTTCTTTGTTCTTTGTTCTTCATGTGGCATAGTTTCACCTATCTGTTTGTTTTGTTTTAAAAACTACTATTATTAGTTATTTTATTTTACTAGCAAGGGTTAGTAAGGTTTAGTATATACTATTAAAGGTCAAAATTTTGAAATAAATCCTCTTCTCGGTTCGAATACATCACCTGCCTTTTTTAGTTTATCAAGAGTAGGTTCAAGATTATCTTCTGATATTCCTCTATCTGATGCAACAAGTGATATCTCGCTTATAGGAATACATTTCCCAAACTTATCTTCAAGCGTATTAATTATATCTTTCAAGATAGAAATATTGTTTCTTGAGCTTGCTGTTATGCCTGTTGTTATCCTGTCTATGTCAATCGTTCCAGTCTGATCATCAAAAGCTATTTGATTTAAACAAAAATCAAGAAGGTTTATTGCCTGATTCGCATCTTCAATTGTTACCTTATCTCGCATTCTTAGTTTTGCAAATGCTTCTGACATTCTTATAAGCCCTTCGAGCTGTCTTGCTGATATAGGTATAGATTTAACTGAACCTTCCTTTAAACCGCTTTGTCTCATCTTGAGATAATATTGAACGAATTGCTTACTTGCTTCTTCAGTTATTATAGGTGTTAATGTTCTTACATAGGCAATATATTTGCGAAGCATATCAGTGTCAATTATATTATTATTATCTATGATTTGCTTATTTACATTATTTGAGGTCTCTGTATTTTGATTATTAGTTTTATGATTATTAGATTTTATGTGGACATTAATCAGGAATTTAGCTAATTTCTCATCTTTTTTGTTGTCTGGTATATCCTTTATAGGAAATATCAAGTCAAACCTATTTATCAATGTCGAAGGCAGTTCAAACTGGTCTGCTATTGTTTTTGCGTGAAGGTCAAATTTACCAAACTTAGGGTTGGCTGCTGCAAGGACTGTTGTTTCGCATTTCAAAGTTGCTTGAATATTAGCTTTTGAGATTGTGACAAGCTGTCCTTCAAGGGCCTCGTGCATTGCGCTTGTGTCATCTTTTGACATCTTGTCAAGCTCGTCAATACAGATTAGTCCTTTGTTTGCTAGAACTAATGCCCCAGCTTCAAGCGCCCAGCCACCCATAAAATCATCTCTTACTACGGATGCCGTTAGTCCTGCGGCTGATGCACCTTTACCGCTTATAAATCTTGATTTTGGGGCGATTTTGTTTATTCTCTTTAATAATTGAGATTTTCCAGAACCTGGGTCGCCTATAAGAAGGACATGCATATCCCCTCTAATCTTCATTCCGTCTTGCTGGTATTTCTTAACTCCTCCGACAAGCTGAATAAGAAGGGCTTCTTTGATTCTTTCATGCCCATATATTGAAGGAGCGATTGATTTTACTAAGCGATGGATTATATCATCTTCCTGAGACATAATTTCGATTTCCATCTTTTCATTATCGCTTATCTTGACTTCACCAAAATCCTCATTAATTGATTCAAAATAATTGGCTTCAAATATCCATTCTAATCTTGTGCTTTTTCCACCGTTTTTTAGGATTACTGGAGTTTCTTTTAGATACCCGTTAACCTTTATTTTTGAGCCTGGGTAAGCTCTTTTCTCAAGCAGAGGAGTGATTAAATCATCTTGCATGAATATGTTAAGTCTTTTTGGTTGCTCTCCTCCGTCAAGAGCGTCAATGTCTTCTTCAAGCTTTACGTTTTGAGCGTCAATCAGGTCTTTTGATATCATCCTAAATTTTCCTCTTCTTCCGCAACCACAGTGATTTGGTTCTTTAAATTTACTGTCAATCTGAAGAGTTGGTATGATGTTACCACAAGATGGACATTCAAATTTTGCCGCGATTATCTGAGGTCTTATCTCGCTCTTTTGTCTTATAGTTCCTTCTAAACAGATAAATTTTCCAATATGTTTGCTTCTGAGGTCTCTTATTCTTTTTATTTGTATTTTTGGAAGATTCTTGATTCTTATTATTATGTCTGGTGTATGTGAAACAGGAAGGTCAAACTGAGATATTGCTATACCTGCAGATTTAAGGCATTCTTCAGGGTTTTCAAGCAAATCATCTGCAAGTTCAATATTGCTCTTAGAAATATCTTGGAAATCTATCACAAAGAATTTATTCCCATTCCTAACAGATTCAATAAGAGATTCATAGTAATATGAGTCTATTATATTTCTGAAGGTGGTTATTTGTGTTTCTGTTTCCATGTTATTGCTTCTTTTTGCGGAGTGTTCTTAAAGCATGTCTTATGAACTACACCTTCATAGATATTCATGTATTCAGTTGAGTCTTTACTGATAGGTTGATTACATTTAAAGCATCTTCCTATGCAATTTTCATCAAGAACTAAAGATTGTTTCTCTTTTCCTATTATTTCATTATAGATTTTATGAAAAGATATTTTTCTTATTTCAATATTTAGATATTCACTTCTGTAAATATATTTTGAATAAACCTCGTCTAAGAATAATTCAAATACTGATTTAAAATCATCAGATAACTTGAAAAGTTTTGTTTTTCTATATGTCCTCTTCCCATTAGGATGAAGTATTTCCCATACTTTACGAAGTGTTTTACACTCAACAGTATCGCTATAAATTTCTTCAACGATGTTCTTTGTTTCAAGATCCATTAATATAGTATTCATATCTTTTCTATAATTATAACAAAGGTTGAAATGATTAGATAATTCCCATATACTTGAAATTTCAACATTATATAAGACATAAATTAATTTACATTTCCACTTATCAAAAAATATTGATAGTATATCATTAAAAGTTCTCTCAAAGTGAAGACTAATATTTTGAGTATTTGTCACATCAAGTTTTGCTACAAAATCATATATAGAAGATATCCTCTTTTGTGAAGTTGTTTCAATATTGGTTATTTGAATCACCTCTACTATAATTCAAAGGCTCAATTCTTCTAACAGTAGTTTTCAAGAATCCTATTATCATACATTTTTTAGGTCCTTGTAGCATTTCGATATAATAATTTAATTCATCAAAATCTTTAAGAATTCCATCTCTTGGAAAGACTTTACCGCTGTCTTCAACAATAAGCCTTACACTCTTATTTAAAAAAAATGATATTCCGCTGTTTTTCCGTTCCATTTTATTAATTCCATACCGTCAAACCAAAAAATATATATACTCCTAGCATATAGAACTAATCTAAGCAGGATAAAATTGCTTAGCTATGTTCTGACATGGCAAGGGGATCTGGATCGAGGTTAATAACCTCGGTCTTTTTTTCTTTATAATTTTTTATCAACCTAAGTAGTATCTCATCATAGGTTTCAAGTTTGGTTATTCTTAATTCTTTAATTAACTCTCTCGTTCTCTTTCCAATCTGTATTGTTGTATAAACCATTATTTATCTGTTGAACATAACTTATATATAAATCTTTCTAACCTCTTTTTAGTGGTTATTTAACTCTCCGTATATTTACGGAGAGTTATTTTGCAATATGTTGTAAAAAAGATACAAAAAGTATGTTTTTTAGCTGAAATTGGACTCTCCGGAATTATAGCGGAGAGTTCAGTATTTTCTTAGTTTTAGCCTCTTAAAAATTAACTCTCCGGTCAAAATACGGAGAGTAAGTTTAAAGGTTTTGTCGATACAAAACTAACTACTACTCTCCGGATTCTGACAGTAGTAGTTCACTTACGTTAAATAGATTTATTATTATATAATTTACTCTCCGGAATTATAGCGGAGAGTTCAAATATAATTTTATGATAAAAAAATATTTCAAACCATAAAATATATATATCTGTATACAAATAAGTAACTGAATGACAGACCTTGATATCCTATCAGTTTTTCGAAAAATTAAACCTGATAGGTTGATTAATCAGTTTCAGGATTGGATATTATTTTTTCTTTTGACTTTCTTCTTTTGGGCAGTTGTTACGATTGCGCTTAAGAAAAGGTTTGGAGATTCGAAAGCTTTCAGAGTTCTTGCAACATCTACTGCATTGATGTTATCGATTGGCACTTATTATCTTATACATATAAGAAAATTGAATCTATCGCTTGAAGGATTAGGAATGTTCGGTGGAGTCCTTATCCTGATAATCATCTTCTTTGTCTTGTTTAGCTTGAACAAAAGCTTTGGAATGAGAACCAGGTTAGCCTTACCTCTGGGTTTTGTTTTGTTTTACATCTCTCTTGTTCGATTGACTCCTAATATCATGACTGATTTCCAAAGCGTTTTTCCATTGGCAAAGTTAACAATGGCTGTCCTGTTTTTTATCTCGCTGTATTATCTCATCAAGGCATTCATATCCCATCTTAAGCCTGATCTGAAAGAAACTGCCAAAGAAATAAAAGATATTAAAAGTCCTGTCAAGGATGAGCCAGAGATTGAGCATGAAATACATGAGGATAAAAAAGAAGATAAATTATTGAAAGGCAAAACCCTCAAATTGACAAAGTTTGAGATTCATACAATTGATGACATGGAAAATATCCTTGAACATCTGATAAGCTTGATAAAAAGCAAAGGCTCAGGCGTGACTCAAGAAGAGGGGCTGGAAATCTCAAAGCTTTTACAGAAGATAAACGAGAATGAAAACGTCCTACTGAGAGCTATGCCTACACTTAAACATCACGCTGAAATATTCAAATCAAAGCATAGAAAGGATATAAGCGAGCTTGAGAAGAGGCATAGCGAATCAAAAGATAATCCTAAGCAGCAGAAAGCCATCGAGGAAGAACTGAAATATCAAAAGCAGATGATAGAATTATTGAATTTCATAGAATCATATGAATCAAAGATTGTTTCATTCACGCAAACATTCAACCAGACAATCGCAAAAGCCATGCAGAGACTAAAAAGCCTCTATCCTCATGACTGCCTTGAATACCTGGAATACTCAAAAAAAGGATTATCTGAGATGAAACATATATTTAAGAAACAAAAAGAGCTTGAGGAATATGTCATTAAGCTCAACAAGAAAACCATAAAAGACCTTAAGAGAGAGAAAAATCCAAAATAACCTTCTTTTTTGGCTTCATAAAATCAAAATCGCATAATAGATTCTTTCCTTCTTCTTTGCTCCTCCAAATATCAGTCATACAGATATTTTTCTTGATTAGAAAATTCATGTCCATCTTTTTACTTGTTACCTGTAACTTGATGCTGTATCAATATCTTCTCAACCTCTTCCCTGAAAGCCTGCCTCATAAAATCACCTTTCAGCTTGACATAATCCTTTAGAATTTCTTTGACATATGATTTCTTGCTGTCAAGGTCTAGTGAGCGATAGATTGGGTCATTATCAGCAGTCCTTATTACCTCTTTCATCAGATTGTTGGATATATCTACCTGAACCATCTCTTTTTCTATTCTGGAATAACAAATATATAAACTTTTCGATTTATATACTCAAGTATAGTAATCTTTATATATATATTTTATATAAAATGTAAGCATGGAAACAGCCAAACAGCATTTCAGCTGATATGCTGGTCGGCACTTTAGAATAAGAGGTTTAGAAGAAAAAACAGCAAAAATGGTAATGTCAAAAGATCAACAGAAAATACAAATGAGATTTATTCAAAAACAAAAGAATGAAATTTTCAAGAAAAATTCTAAACGTGAATTTCTAAAATCTCTTGAAGAAACTCATCCAGACCTTGCTCTTGCAAATAAGATGAAAATAAATCTAGTATTCCGAAGAAGACCTTTTAGATGCTAAAATCAGCTTATATAATTTTCAATAATATCATTTTCAATGAAAACCGAATCCAGACCCCAGGAAGAGCTTCATAAACGTGAGAGATTACGCGCTATGGCGAGATTTCTTGCCAGAAAAGAAATACAGTTGATGAAAACCCCCAGATTCCAGAGAGGTAAACTGCTAGATAACCCGAGATATACCACTCTTGAAAATCAAGTAGAAACTATAAGGTCGAGAGTAAGAACTGTATACGAAAAACTTATGGTTGCTTCATAGCAACATTTTTTTTGATTAATTTTTTAAATATTAACATATAAAATTTCAGTGAATTATACAGTAAAACAGAATAAGCAGATGACACAAATGACAGAAACTAAAGACAAAACAAAGAAAGCAGATAAACCAAAGAAACTACCACTGATTGACAAAATCCAAAAATACCGCATTGAAAACATCGAATCCATCGAAGACCTTCCTGAGAAAGTCCAGATTAAGGTAATAAACTCTGTTCTTGAATCTCCCGTTATCCCTATGTCTTTTGCCAGGCTAAAGGAAGCATTGGGCGATAGAATCAAAATACTCAAGGATGGCGAAGAGATTGACTTCGACAAATTAAGTGATACTGAAAAGAATGGCGAGCAGGGATTTACGCCTAAATTCTTCATCAACCTGGTATTGAACAATCCGAAATATCTAACTGCCATGATATCTCAGATTAATATTAACTCAATTCTAGCAAAAGCTTACCAGTCTTATGTCTTATCTCCTGATGACCCTTTTTATGACGAATTCAGGTCAACATGCGAGCTTAGGCATTCTGACATTGTTAATATAAGAAAACTTAAAAAACAGCAAGAAAAGGATGCAGAATCATCTACCAAAGAACCAGTGATAACTTAATAGCAAACAATACTATTTATTTTATTTATAAACCAAATAAACAGAGTAAACCAAAGGAAATATAGGTGATAACAGTGGGATCAATATTATGGCCTGTGCCAATAACATTCGCAATATACAAAGGTGCATTTGTCTTAACAAATGGGATAATGGCTGCAAATAAGCTAGGTGGGATAAGTGACCCGTCGAGATGGTGGCACTGGCTGATATTTGCTGTCCTGTTTTGTGTAGCCGAAATAATGATTCAGAACATATCAGGTCAAGCTTACGAGTGATAATACAGAGTGAAACAAATAGTCATGACTATGAGAGATTTTCCAATATTGATTCAAGAACCTGAACTAATCTCGCTGATTAACCAGGTAAAAAATGGAGCAGTCCCTCTCTGTGAACTCAAAAGAAAGATTGGCAGGCGTAGAGCTGAAAAAGGCATTGAACAAGCAAGGTCAAAGATTTTGAATTTAAAGATTGCTATCAAGCAATATCTTGAAGACCCTGTTAGATGCGAAATTGAATTTGTCAAGGAATGCTTGGGTCTTTATAACGGGAAAGAAGTCAGAAAATTCAGCTTAGGAGATAGTGTATATGTCCAAGAGATATCAACAGATTCCATGCTGTTGGTTATTAGAGGAGATAAGTAGAATATGGTAGATAATTCAGTTGTTTATGGTCAAGTTCAACCAGTAGTTGATACTGGTTTTAATCTTACCTGGCAGTTGACGATTGTAATAGTTGCAGTAATTGGTTTTATCTCGCTGTTGTTTTACATAGAATCCCGTCGTAAGATTGATTCAAAAGAAGATAAGAGGTTTATGAACCCTCTGTTTAAGACTATCATCATAACCCTTATTCTTGCTGTCATCCTGCTTATACTTGAAGCATTTAATGTAATCCAAGAAGGATGGGTAAGAGAGCATTGGTGGGTCTTTGCTTTATTCATGATGGGTGTGTGGTATTATTTCAACAAAGACATGGCAAAACTAAGACCTATGAAGATGGAGAAGCTTGAGTTTAAGGCATGGGAACTCATCTATCGCAGGGCAAAAGCAAGACCTCATAGAGGAGTTGGTTTCGGCTCTCCAATGCCATATCACAATGTAATAAAATTATCAAACAAGGATAAAGATGGAGATAAGAATCCTTATAATAAGGTAGTAAATTTCTTAGCAAGGACAAACCATTTTGGTGGGATGTTTATATTTGTTACACTCGACATAGGCAATGCTTATGAGGTTGCATACATTGAGAACCCTGATTCTGAATATGTCAGGTCTAGATTCGGCAAAGAAGTAGCGCAACAGTATGACATTGAAAGAGATTTGCTAAGAAAATCCATAGAACCTGATGAATATAGAGTGGAGAGTAATAGTTACGATGAACAAAATAAGGCTCAAGCCTCTGCCTATTAAGAGCGACTCAATTAAAATACCTAAACAGTTCAGATTAGGCTCGTCCCTCCTGACAAAAGTCCCATTTTTATATTTAATCCGAAAGAAATCCGTCGAATATAAGAATATTATCGTCATGTTCGGACCAATAACAGCATTTGTCATATTCATAACATTGTTCATCTTGTGGTGGATTAGTTCATATAGAGACATTATCCCACCGAGTGAAACGATAGCGATACAAAACAATCTGATTAACATGACATGCCTTATTTTATTGGCATATTTATGGGGTTGCGTAGTCAAGTATAGAAGACTGCCAATCCCGAGAAACGGAGCATTTTAAGGCTAAAATCGCTTTAAATTCATAAAACTAAAAGAAACCAACCAAAGGATAGGAGAAGTGTAATTTATGAGAGATTTGACAGGAATAGCAGCATTTTGCAGTCTTATGATAGCAATAGGATTTATTTTGATTGATATATTCAGGAACCCTTATGCAAGAATTATAGCAATCTTATTGCCTTTGGCGATGATTACGCTGAACGTCAATCATTTGTGGGGCGATTGGTTCCCTATGAGAAGAGGAGCGCAGATCAACACTCTTTCGGGTATATCAGGCACACAGATAGGACAGCCAATACTTGAATATGGCGGATTTGAAACTCGAAGAGTAGCATTTCCAAGAGATTTGATTCATCCAGATATTAGGTCACAAAGAGAAAGAGGCATGGTCTGGCTTTGGGATTTCGTTTCAGGTGTCATAACCCTTGAAATCCAAGGCAAAAGCTGGCAATGGGTAGAGATTCCGCAGGAGGACAACGAAAATCCTAACGGATGCATATTATACTTAGGCAGGCTTGACGGTGGAGAACTCAAAAACCCAGACATAATCATTCCAGTAAAACAGCTAGAAAGACAATCCGCAATAATCAGTTATGTATTCACGGCAATGGCAAAGCTTGAAGAACAGGTAGCCAATATTGCAAACGTCAAGAATCTTGACTCTGAACAGATGGCTCAACATCTGCAATACATATCAGATAAGGTCAAGAATGTTAAGATTATAACCAAGCAAGGTTCATCAGGCTCAGAGATTTCAGAGATAGGAGCTGCAATGGGCTGAGTTTTGGAAATAATAAATAAAACACAAAAAAATAAATCAATTGAAAAACTAAAGAAAACCAAAAAAATAAATTAAACCAAAGGAATATATAGGTGAATCGTTATGAATATGAATGAAGATATACAACAAGTGATTAAGAGAGACAATATAGCTCATGCTGTAGGTCAGTTGAAGACTAAAGGGATGTTGTCTGGCTCGGAATGTGTAGTTACCAGATGCAAGGTCAAAGATGAGAACTCGCTCCTCAAGGATAATGTCAAGGAAGCAGATAATCAGGTATTGAAACTTCGAAGAGAGCTTGAGTTCTTCTATGACAAGCTTGAGAAAGACATCGACCTTGACCCAGAGAATAAATCAAAACTTCTTGAGAAGGCTATCCAGGCTAAAGAAGTCCAGATACAATACAGGATTGCAATGGAACTAAAGGAAAGGATAAATGATTTAGAGAGCAAACTTCAAAGAGTGACCCAAGAATATTCGGATTACAAAGAAGACCAGAACAGGATTATGACAAACTTTCAAGCTGATGCAAAGATTCAGGAGAAAGTTAAGCTGTTAAACGCATTGCGTGACAAATACGATAAAATGTTATTGGTATATGACAAACTTCAGACAGAGATTGACCGAGGAGAAGTCCATTACAAACATCTTGCTGAAGAGCATAATAAACTTCTTGAAGAATACAAATTATACAGAAGCAAAGCAAACCAGATGAAAACAATCTGTGAGAAAGGTCTGAGACTAAAACCTCTTGAAGACATTCAACCTGGTAAAATTAAACGTCGCAAAAAACTATGGGGAATTTTCGAAATTATAGTCAGAAACTAGTATATCCTGCTAACTTGTATCAGGAGAATATATCTGTCCCTTCTAGCTGGAACACTATCTTTGGCGATGGGGATTTCAGTCTTATAGCATTCGGTCAGTCAGGTTCAGGCAAAGACACAATCTGTTCTTATGCAGTCAACAATGACATAGCCCATAATAGGACAGTCATAATCCTTGACGTTAAGATGGAATACCCGTGCGCAATCTACAGCCAGCAGGATGTCATATTAAGAAATATCTTAGAGAAGAATCGTCTTGTCGGTAGAGGTTATAAAGTCAATCTCTGGATTCCTTACATCAACGGATTGCAGCACAATCTCCACTTCAAAGAGCTTCTTAATCTGCATCATCCGAACCTTCGGATAAGACCCTTCAGAATACTTCAATCAATGCTGATCTCTGAAGATACAGCAAACATGGCACTTGCAAAGTCTCATCTTCAATCAATCGCTTCTAAATCAAACCGAGACAAATTGATGGGTCAAACCAGAATTTTAAACGAGTTCAAGGAAGAGATGGGCAAGATGAAACTTGCTTTTGATGATGATGATTTCAGCGAAGAAGGCTGCGGATGGGAATACATAAATTTTGATGAGATGTCAAACAATAAAGAAGTCAATATAATCTCAACATTTTTCATGATGGGTCAGAATGTCGTTGCTGCAACAAGTTTTATGATAGGAATACTAAACGAGCTTCTTACAATCGGCAAAGGTGTTCATCGTCATAGAAAGAGTGATGAGGTATTTTCAATCCTTATCCCAGAGATTCAGATAATCATGCCGAAGAAAGTGAGAGCATTAGAGAACGTAGTCAATACTCTCCAATATTCAATGCTTGTAGGTCTTCTGCTAATGAGAAGCTTTGGCGTAAGGCTTAGGTTGAATCTTCAAAACTTATCCTCATTACCTCCTGACATGCTTTCTCAGACAAGGATTTATGCAGGCAAAGCTAGAAACCCAAAAGACCTTAACATGTTAAATATATTTGGAATTAAAAAGAAAGACAGGTCTACATTATTAAAACTTAAGGTTGGTGATTTCGTTGACATAGAAAACAAATACAGATTCGGAGTAGTTCCTTATTGCCACAAAGCCCGAGCTAATGAACCCTTCATTCAAATGCTTAAGACTTATAAGGAATCCCCAGCAGAATATTTATATGAAACTCAGAATTGTTTTCTAACTGAGATAATTGACCTTTCAACAATAGGAGGTTTTTTCCCTATGCCAGTTAGGGAATATGAATCGAGAGTTAAATCCTGGCTTAAGCAACAGAAACCAAGAAAACTAAAAGACATTCCAGAGAACAGTTTTAGGGGTGTTCTTGATATGGAAACAGCATTAGAACAATTAGGAGGAAAAGTATGATGACAGAAGACTCAACAAATTTTCATTATGATACATCTAAAGAAAATTATAATTCTATTCAGGATAATCCAGACCAAACTAATCCAATTAACAATTGTAAAAAAAAATCAAGAATACCAATCCATAACAAATTCAGATTAGTGTATAGATATGATTCATCAGGAGAGCCAGTAAGTTTTATTCATATAAATAAAAGGATGGCTTTAAGGATTATCTTGATTGCTAAATATCTGCATAATCTTCCAAGCAAGGATTGTAAAGTAACTTTAGAAAAGATGTATAATGAAATTAGTAAGCATATGAAAATCTCTAGGTCAACTCTGCTTAATACTGTCTATATAATAAGTGGTTTACTCTGTATAGATATTCGTGATGAACAAGGCTACAGAAAAGTATTAAATTCAGTTATAAATATTAATCAAGGCTTATATAATAAAAAAAGAAATCTACCTAAATGCCCTCCTTATCTTAAGGCTCCAATCTATCTTAGCCTTGCGCGAACATAAAATATATTGGCGAAGCCAATATTTTATATCCTAACATATAATATTATTTGCATATTTTTAATGATATCCTTTCAAAATCCGCCTCTGAGTAAATCTGAGAAATATCTAAAAGTAAGCAAAAGAGAATGTAAAAGTAGCAAAAAGAGACCGCATTATATTTCTAAAGTAAGCAAAAGAAAGCACAAAAGTAACCAAAAAAACTTCCAAAAATCTACCTATTGGATCTGCTCATCCTCTCGCTGTTCATTACTCAATAGTAGAACCTTATTTAAATGAGAGGCTCAAAAAGTGACCTTTTGAGCCTCTAGTATATAAACAAGCTTATATCATATTAATCCATGTTGCGGCTTTGACCCGCAGGAGGATTTAGAAATGAAAACTTTGCATAATATAAAAAAAATCGAAGTCGTGCCAACAAACGCTTTGATAAAACAGAAAAAAGGAATTGCAGCAGCAATAATTCCTCTTCTTGCATTAGTAGGTGTAGGAATACTTGGATATGGAGCTTATCAACATTTTATGTCAGATGGCGAGTCAGATGGCGAAGAAGCCCCTGCTCCTCAACTAAAAGTTACAACCCCTAGCGGTGAAAAATTAATAGATTCTTCTGTAACACCAGCAGTTAAGGATGCTCTTTCATGCGATGGAATTGCTTCAGTCTATGCTCTATACAACGACATAAACGCTTACAAGGCTGGCACAGACCCAAACAATACACTCACAATCTATAGTAAGATTGGCGATGACAATTTTGTATTGAAGACTGTAGCAGACGATGCAACCACAACAAAAGCTGATGTTCTTTCTAAATATAAAGCTCTAGCAGGAAACAACTTAGGAACTCCAATATCCAGCTATTTCGCTGAAGAGATTGAGTTCTCAACCGTATGTTCAGATGTTGACATCCAGCCAATGCTTAAGCCAGCAAGCGCGCCAACATTAACGATTGTGAATGATAATGGCGTAACATCAAACAGCGACGCAAATCACCAACTTGCCGACGGGTCTGAAACATACACACCTTGCATAACTGTAAAAGCACCAACTGAAGCATGTTCTTCAAGGTATGGAGCGATTGTAGCTTTCGAGTATGATGCAACCTATGTTTCACAGATTAGCTCAAGCGACCTTGTGAACACTGACTCATCATTCTTTGCAGCGCACGATACAAACCACAGCGCAACAGGTCTTGACATGGATCAGTATAAGCTGATGAAATACAGCGGTGAGCTATGCAACGGTAAAAAAGTTGAAATCTGCTTTGATGTGAAGATGACTTCAGCAACCTCTGAAGAAGACCAAGGTAACGTGAAAGTCCATTGGTATCCAATCAATAAAGACCTTGATGCAGATGAGCTTACAATCATAACTGGAATATATGATGAAGACAATAATGTAATCTCTCAGGGCAACACCACAGCGATTTATTACCAGGCTTAAGGCTACCAGCCATTTTTTATTTTTTATTTTAAAATTAATATCATTAGATAGTTTGCTAATCATTCATTAAATCGTAAACATCCTATCTATAAAAACAAACCAATGGAGGCTGGAAGTCAATGTCATTTACACTATCATTAATAATTGCAATATCAGTTTTTGCTCTTCTGCTTGTAGCTGATGCAATTCATCCACTTCTAAGCTCGGGTATTCTTTTCATGTTTTACATGTGGGGGCTTATAGCTTTTGATATGACAACAATCCAGAAGATATTCTATCCTTTAGGTATTGTTTTCTTCATGGCGGTAAGAGCCAATCTCGGAAATCAATTGCAGACAAACGCAACCTCTATGGACACAAACGGTCTTAAGACAGGAGGTGTTGTAAAAGGATTAAGATATCATCTGTTGAGCATAGTAATAGGTTTAATCATCTTATCTGTAATGGCGATAATATCGTCAACAAAAGGACAATTCTTAGGAGTTGCTCCTCTATCCGTCACAGGCGCAGGCTTTTCAGCATGGATCACAGCTCAGTTCGCTCCAGCGATATCATTATCTCTCGGATTCATTGAAAACAGGATGTTCATTGCATGGCTTAGTATATTATTATTATCCAAAGGCGCATTGCAGGTTGTCTTATCACTTATCCCAATATTAGGCATGATAGCTCCTCTTTCACTCATGCTTCCAATCTTAATCACATCAATCACATTTGGTCTTTTTCATATCATCGCATATAGCGTTGTATGGAAACTTATATGGTGGGCTTCTATGATAATGGTTCTTTGGATATCATCGTATTACATGACAGGCAAAGATACAACCGCAATGGACACAGCTCACGGCGGATGGAATGGGTGGCTTACATCACAAGAGAGCCTCTCGATAGCGATATAAAAATAAAATAAATCACACAAAAAAAACTAAATCAAGGTGGTAACATGACAAGAAATAATCTTAATCAATTAACAAAAACAAACAAAGGAATGATTCACATTGCAGCAATCATGGCTGGCATTGTAGTCTTCGGAGTATTAGCAGTAATCCTTGTAAACAATGTATCAGGCGGTTCTGTTATAGACAGTTTAACACCATCTCAAAATGGATGTAAGCCAAAGAACATTGGCGTGAGGATTGCTGGAACTCTTGATGTTTCTGATACAGCTTTCTGGGGTGTTTCTCCTGAACCAGTAAAAATATCCGTATCAGAAGTAAGGGAATATTCACTATTAGGAGTATTCAATCAAGATTATGAATGGAAAGTCTGCCTTGTTAATACCCGAACAAATAACGAGGTCGATTGCGATTCAGGTAAAGATAATCATCCAGGCGGTGACGAAATTCAGCGTAAGAATTATGTGCTTGATTTCAAGCTACCAGATAACAATTGCGATAACATGATAGACGATTTCGATGGTCAGCTTGTCGCTTATGTTTATGAAGATGACCAAGAAAAAGTCATAAACAAATATGTATCGTTCAGAGATGGCAAATGGTCTGCCAGTTAGAATAATAAGATAGGCTAAGGAGGTTTATTTAAACATGAAAACAAAAAATTCAATCAAACTGATATTTGCTATAGCTATGCTGATGATAATATCATCTATTGCATACGCAACACAGCAGGGCAATCTGCCAATAACATCTGATGATAGGTATAGCAATTTTGTAAGCCTTGCAAAAGAGCTTAGGGTTTTCCAAGGCGGACTCTGCCAAGATTTGCCAGATGACCAGGGCACACCCTCAATTGACTTAGGTTACAGGGTTTGGTGCACGGGTCCGACAGGGGTTACAGATGACATGACTGGTTGTGTTGTTCTGTTCTTTGACTCAAGCTGGAGAGTTATCCGTGAAGATACACTTAATCCTGGCGAGAACACAAAAGCTGCTCCGTCTAATGCTGCATACTGGCAAAGGTATAATTGTTATACTGTTCAATACACATGTTCAGACTTTGCATCCAAGGGCTGTGGTAAAAGTGGCAAATATGCAGTCTGCGATGATGACGAAATGCTCAGGGTAAGGACATGTCAGAACGCTCCGTCAAGTATTGAGACTGAGAGATGCATCCCTTGGACAACATGCACAGGAGTTGATACATGCGATTATAAGTCAACCAACTGGGGCACTTGCACAGATGGTAAACAGAGCCGAACGATAACAACTGAATCATGCGAGACATACAAAGATTATCAGGATTGCACACTAAACTGCTTTCATCCAACAGGCGATGCAGGAAGTAAAGAGTGCATTAATGACAGGAATTATCAATGTGAAGGTAAGACTGGTAAATGGGTCGATGTAGGCGCTTGTTCAAGTTCTGGTGGTTCAGGCAGTGGTTCAGGAGGAGGAGCAGTCAATCCATCAGCTTCAGCTAACATAATCTCAAAAGCTACAACTGCTTACTATGATCCAACATCCGAACAGGTAATAGGTCGAGCAGAGTTCACTAACACTGGCGATGACATGATTGATACTTATATCCTTGAAATGCAGGTCGTTCCAAAAGGCAAACCTCACTTTGCATTTATCTCAAGCCAGATGACATGCGACCCGACACATCCTGAGAATGTGCATAAACAATTCATGCTTAAGAAAGGAGAGACATCAGTCATACAGCTTCAAGTCCCAAAATCAATACTCGGTGACGGGCAGTTTGACGTATATTTTTTAACAAGGCACAAATGCTATAAAGACCTTACTAATGAACAACTTGAGAACCATAACGAATATCAGCTTGTCGGTCCGATACCAGATTATCAGAAAGTTGCTACAGTAGGGGTAGGTAATGTCCTAACCTCTGGAAGCAGTATGTTATGGATAATCTTCGGCTGGATGGCAGTCATATTAGGAATTGTCTTAGTCGCATTAGGAGGCTTGCCTGTAGGAATAGGAGCTTTCGTAATCGGAATACTGCTCTTGATATGGCAATATTTGATATGAGCCTGAGCCTGATATACGAGATATACTTGATATAAAATGCTCTTCACAATCCTCTTGCTGATGATTCTTGCTTATGCAGGAGTCAATATATTTACAACAACAGGATTTAATCTTATGAATGTCCCAGCAGTTATCTGGGGCAGTATAAGAGGAGCATACAAGGCTGTAACACATTTTTTGGTCGGTCTTTCTTTGCTGACCATCATTTCATACATCCTCAACATAGGATTCATCGTTAAGATCATTGGTTGGATATTATTTATCCTATCAATTGATATCGTGACCCCCCCATACGGATTTGACATCGAGACATTGTTTGCATTCCCTCTCGGGAGATTGCTTGAGTCTTCATGGAGCCTTTCATTCGGATGGGCTCTTGCGATTGCATATTTTTTAGTATTTGCTTTCGCAATCGGTTATCTGTGGTTGTGGTGGAATGTCTTAAGAAAACATAACTTTTGAATATAACAAAAACCAAATGGGTAGATAAACATGAATAGGTATTGTAACAATTGCGGAACATTGAATACTGCGCCATTATTATTCTGTTGGCATTGTGGGAAAGCTCTCACACCACAAACTCAATTGAGTCTTAGCAAATCCAATCAAAAACAAATCGAAAATATAGCGAGGTGATTTAATAAAATGAATAAAATAAATAGGCAAATGTTCGCCAGCAAAAGAGGAGCTTTCCAGTTAATTGGACTGCTTATGAATCCATGGATATGGGCACTTATTGGTGTTTTCATACTAGGATTATGGTTCACTTCTCTTTTCATGCTCGGCAAAATACTAGGTGGAGTCCTTATAATTGGGGCTGTAGTAGGAATGATGAGGGGGATGGTCAATGCAAAGATGGCAATATTCCTTATCGCAATAGCACTGCTTGTAATGTGGAACCCACTCGACTGGCAGGCATTAAGCTTTATCAGAGGATAAGATAAAGTCTAAAACCATGAACTCAAAAAAAGGATATTTAAATTATTTTTTTATTATTTTAGTTATAGCTTTTGCTCTGTTTATGCTTGGGTCAGGCGCAAACAAACTTTCAGTTTTCTCAGACGAAACATCATTCTCATTCACTCATTATTCTTCAGCTTCTCCTTTGATGATAGGCGATAAATCATTCACTTCTTCATCTCTCAAATACACCTGCGGTGACATAGGTGAGAAAAGAGTTATATACCCTGAACCCGGGACTGATTGCTGGAAGACAGAAATCAAATTCGACGGAAAGTCTTATACACTCATTGCAGGACAAAACACTAAGATAAACGATTATCTTTCTGTGACGATGAATCCTAAAGGAAAGGTCATATTCGGTAACGATAGCGGAATCGCAGGAGGTTATTTAGACAAAGATTGGCAAGTCACATATAACTTCATTGTCAAGACATCTTATATCCTAAGCTCACAATTTGATGATGCTCCTTATTATGTTGCGTTGAACAGCGATAAGGATTTCCTTGCTACGATAAACAACAATCTAGCAAACTTTGACTCAGAACATGCTGGACTCTGGGTAAGGCAGAAACATTACCTTCTTGAGAGAGGCGAGGGCTGGGTAGCTGTTCCGATGAAACTTAACAAAGGCTCAAATAATTATCTGATATCTCCTGATTCCTCTGAACTCGGCAAAGCTGATCTTGAGATTCAGCCTTACATAATAATTGATGCAGACCAAAAGATTACAATCAGACAGGATTCGCCGATAAAAACCAAATACGAGGTTGTCATGGACATACCTGACAACGTGAACAATGAAGGCAAAGGCAGACTTGTTAGATTATTGGAATCCATAAAAAGCTTTTTCATGGGGTGGTTTAAGTGAACATATTGAATATAAATACAAAATCAAAACTTAAAAAAGGTTTTCTTAACCCAGTCATGCTTTTAGGAATTATAGCTATCATTTTATTGTTCATCTTCGGCTCAAAGATATCTGATAAGCTGTCAATAGGCATAGCTGACGATTATATCATATACGACGATTTCCAGAAAGGTTATCTTGACTATGAGATATGGGACATTGACTTCACAGGAGGTTATTGGAACGGATATTCTGTCGCTGATGAGCCTAATAGGATATCTTTTTCAGATGGATGGGTTTCTTATTCAAAATATGTAACGAGAAAAAATGCAGGTGTAGGAACTTTTAATTATATATCATCAGATTTGGTTTTAATACCTTCTGATATAACACAAGGAATGTCTATTAAAACTCAGTTAATGACGGAAAAGAATTATTGGGGGACTGGTGGGTCTGACACCTATTTTGCTTCTACGTCATCACTTATTATCAATGATTTAGTAGTTTATACTTGCAGATATCCAGACGGAGTAGGTTTCACTAAAAGAACATGTTCAGTTGAAGCAATACCATCTTTTGAATATCCTGAGATTTATTTCATTAAGGTAAATGGAGAAGAATATCAAACTATAAACACATCAAACGCTCAAGGAGATGGTAGAATCAAATTCATTCTAAGCGGTGGAATCCCAACTCCAACTGCAAGTTATGCTTATGATATAGGAGCTAATGCAAAATCATATATTGATTACGTCAAATACAAAATCCCTTATAACTGCAAGATTGAAGACGATGAAATCCTTGTGTTTGATTCGTTCAGTGAGAACAGTATAGTCAACATATCAAGCCTTGCTTATGAGCCTGTCAAGTTTTGCCTTGATTATCCAATCAAAGCAAGAAGCTTTTCTGCTGATGGAATAAAGACAGATATCAGGGGAGAAATCCTTCAGAAGATTGTGAGAGGTCAGTCTGCGGTTGTTGCTCCTGCTGAAGAATGGAAGGTTTTCTATATAACAAAAAATACTCCAAATATTGAGTTAAGATGCGATATCGGAGAAGCATATGATACAAATACTGGAATCTGTGAGAATCCTTCTGAGAGGGCTATTGTAGGATGTAAATTAACATCTGATTGTTACATCCCTCCTGGATGCACAGGCGTATCTTCCAGTTGCGCAGATAACAAATGCGAATATGTAGGTAGCTGTATCTATAAGCCTCAGAAGGAATCAACAAGCTTATGGGATAAGATTATGTCAATCGGATTCATGCAATGGATAGCAGGATTGTTCAAATAAAGGGTGATAAAAATAATATCTAAAAATAAACTCAAAAAATCAATATTGTTCATGACCTTGTTAGCTTTGGCTTCTTTTTTTGTGTTTGCGATTGATAAGCCATTAGCTCCGTCTGATCCATTTGACTCGAATGTATTATTATCTGTGTATGGCAAATCATCACTCCCTGCTCTTGATATATCTGCCTCGCCTCTGTCAATCGCTGGCTCTGAATGTTCTAATATATACGCTTCGACAGGCGATTATTGTTCAGGAAACATCAGGATATATTATCAATGCCTTCAGACAATGAGTGGTATGGAATGGCAACAAAGAAGCGAGAATTGTGAAGATTATCTCGGCAAAGGCAGATGCACTGAATCAGATGGAAAAGCCCGATGCGTTGACTTTGCAGGCTCAAGGACAGAAAGCAAAGCAGTTATAATTGTCTCAATCGCTTTGATTTTAATAGGTCTCGTTTTGGGTTTTACGTTCCATCCAATCTTTTTTGGCTTAGTCATATTAGGCATATACTTTTTAATTAAAACAATCTCAGGGGGTGTTTAGAATTAACCAAAAAATATTATCCTGCTTAATACTCATGATGTCTGTCTTCATCATATCTGCTGTAAGTGTAAGCTCTGCAACCATAGTAAAAGACACATTCCAAAAAACATATCGGATTGACGCATCAAATTATCAATACAAAAGCTGTAATACTGATTCAAACTGGGAATCTGGCTCATGTTCATATCTTTATGCATGCGGTGTAGTCGTTCCGAAGGGCAGTAACTCATTAGCTGATGCTGTTGTCAAGGAATGCAAAGATATAACAGATGTCAATCAAGGCGATATAACAATCACTTTCATACCTCCGAGAGGAAGCAGGTATGCAGTTGTAACATTCCTTGTTGACCTTAGACAGGTATATGAAACTACATCTTATAAATGGGTTGAACAGATTGAAGTCCCTATTGATTATAGGTCTGGAGAAGAAGCAATCAGCCTATGCGCTGATGGGATGATGCTGAAGGATAACCTTTGTTTTAATGCACAGCCAGTATGCCTGGACACTTTTTCGACAAATCTATGTGATAATGCTTACTCACTTTTCGTCTTGGATTATGGTCTTGGATTTGAGATTGATAACCCTTCTCATTATTGCGCTGACCGTGATGAAGACTTGGTATGCGACGAAACAACGTCTTTCCTTTGTTCTGATGCAAATTCAAACGGTGTTTGCGATGAAGATGATGTTTCCATACAAGGCAGTTCATGTGTTGATTCTAACCAAAACTTTGTTTGCGATGATGTAGAATCTGAAGGAGTGTTCTGCAGGACAATCTTTGAGCCTGTCAATTCAGGCGATGGTAGTTCTTGCGTGACATTCCCTAACAAATGCTTTGCCGAAGCTTCTGGCTACACATCATATCTAAATGGCACTTGTGAGCCTGTATACGGAAATTTCTGTTTTTCAAACGCTGACTGCACTGCTCCTTGTGACGGTGTAACTGGCATCTGCAAGAACCCTGACAACCTCGGTAACAGATGCTTTTATATAGGGGAATGCAACCCTCGAAAAATACAATGCACAATAGATTCCGACTGCCCTAAAGCCCCTTGCACGGGCGTAGATGTCCAATGCACATCATCTAACACATGCGAATATACTGGAAAATGTATCTCGAAACCAACAGCAAGCCTTAGCTGGTGGGATGCATTATGGCTGAAGATGAAGTTTTTCATAGCTGACATATTCGCTTAATATTAAAAAAACAACCAAAGGAGGTTTGATATAAGTGACAAATAAAAATACAAAGTTTAAGTTTCTAAAAAGACCAGTCATGATTCTAACATTGATTTCTTTCTTGATGTTATTTTCATATTCAGCGTTTGCAGTGACCACGAACATTCAGGACACATACATAAGAGTTGATACATTGAATGCGACTTATATTAATGGAGATGGTTCAAAGCTGACAGGATTAGAACAAGGGGAGCTGATATTATATTTTGCTGATAAATCAAGCTCTTGTTCATCATGTCCTGGAAATAAAACGCTTACTTCTATTTATAATGCAACAGAGGTCACATTATCAGGCACTTCTTTAGCTGATGGCTCAACATTATTAGGCGAATGGATAACCGATGTTGGTGTGCCAAATATAAATCTCATAGAGGGAAACATGAGGGTTCATGTTGCTGGAAAGAAATCATCATCAAGCAAGATTGTGCAGTTTTATTATGAGGTATATAAAACAAATTCAACAGGAGGCAATGAGACTCTGCTTGCAACTTCAGAATATACATCAGGTCTTACAACAACAAGAACTGATTATTCGATTTGGATATTATTGAATGAAACAATGATTGATACAACCAACAGAATTCGTGTTAAAGGGTATGCTTATGTAACTGGAACGGGTGTAAGCCCAGATATAGACGCATATATACAAGGCGCAAGTAAGACTAGGCTGGTCATGCCAGTAGGAGCAGTAAGTGTTGAAAATTTTGTTCCATATTCAGGCGCTGTGAATAATTTAAACTTTAATAATCGTAATGCCACCAACATAAATCTCTTGAGTGCAGTAACTATAAATCAGAATGGGAATAATGTTGTTGATGATTCTGATATAGGCTCTTCTGTTCAGGCTTATGATGCAGACCTTGCAGACCTCGCAGACGGAACGCTTTCTAAGAGCAAGGTTCAGGACAGCACAAACTGGGACTTAGCTTATCTTTGGTCTAATACCAATCACACATTATGGGACTGGACTTATGCAACACTATTAGCAAAGGTAAGCAACCAGACTGGCACAGGAGCTTGGGTCTTTGCAACAAGCCCCACTTTAGTCACTCCAATTCTCGGGGTAGCGACAGGAACAAGCCTAACATTATCAGGGTTTATCAATCAGACCGAAACAAATGGGAACGTCAGATATTTTGGAAACGGATGTTATGAGAAAGTTAATAGCACAGGTGTTTATACAATATGTTAAGCAGAAATATTATTAAGGTTTATGTATTTTTTATTCTCTTATTAGCTTTATCTATCGCGATATTTGCGGATACATTAACAACATTCACAAACGGACTGACATCATGCAATGTAACATCTAACGATTCTACAACATGTGCGATAAATCTTACAGATTATACAGGCGTTAGTTCTGCTACCATGAATATTAGTGGGATTGCAACATCAATAGTAGAAGTTTATAATTCATTTATTTCAGAAAAACCAGATGGGACAAGTTTACCAGTAATATTTTGTGGTGGATATAATACTGTATCATTAGGTTATGATGGTTATTTATTAATTACAAATTCATCAACAGGTAATATATTTAAAATTGGATTATTAATGGGTGAAGATGTAGGAGAACCAGAAAATGAAAATTTTGTAGTTGATATTAAAATATGTGAAACTGATATTATTGATTTTTTATCGACAAGTGGATATAATCCTGTAGATAATTGTTCTTCCAATTATACTATAGTTGCAAATGATTATAATTTATCATCTTGGGGGTCTGTAAGTTCTGGTGAGTATAGAAATATTACTTTTGATTCAACATATTATATATCAGATGATAAAAAATATATAATCTTTTTCGATTTTATAAATCAAACTGCTACTACTTCTTTTGCTAGATATACTATTTTAATAAATAAATCTACAGATAAATATTTAATGGGTTATAATCATCCATCAACTGGATGGAAAGTGTCGGGTGGTTTAAGTAGCACTGGTGCAATTGCTGATTTTAAATTGTATCAAGATGAAACTTATCCATCTTCACCATCAATTTCAATCTCTGATTCGGTTATCTGGAATCAATCAGGAATTTTTTCATCAACAGAAACCACATCAGACTTTTCATCTTCACTCACGGCAGGAGTTGTAAATTATCTGAATATATCTGCTTCAGTCTGGGGAGAATTATCGCTTGATGCACTTAATATTACAACAATAACTGACACATGCACATACTCAGGCTCTGGCGATTGGGCTATAAATATCTCCGACAATTGCACACTCAGCACAGATACAAACATATATCCAAACATATTCAGCGTGTTCGGAGATGATGGAATATTGACAATAAATGCTTCAATATCTGCAAAAGAAATACATAAAATCCCTGACGATTTTGACGGAGGATATATAATCAGGATAATGAGCGGAGCCAGCCTTGCAGCAGTAAAATCTTAACGAAAAATCAGTAAAAAAAATCAACATCAACCTAAACATGAAACCAAAGACAGATGATAAAACCAGCAAATATTCCAGTAGATATTCCAGCCTATTAAGTTTCAGCTTCTTATTTTTTTTTAGTTTAATATTAATGTCTTCAACTTACGCTGTCGAAGTAGGCGATGGAGTCATCTTTAATCCGACAAGCAGTAATAATACTTATACAGTCGTTACAGCTTTCAATGCGTCAAGCGTTAACGTGACTGCGACTGGGTTATATATCAATGGTTCAATCGCCTCATTGATACAGAATGTTGAAATAAACTTGACCTCTCTATTGTCTGGCAATCAGTCATATAATGCGAGTTATGATGTGACCTCTGGTGTGTTTGGCATATCTTCTTGTTACATTAACACTCAATCAGGCAATAAGAGTCTGGCATACAACAGCACCATTAATTCATGCTCTGGCTCAATCACATTGCCTCAAAACTCTTCGAACAGTTTTTATCCGACTGCATTGGATTCGCATTTTCGAATCAATACAACAAAACAAAAAGGCGTGGAGGTTTCTTTGCCTGGCTCTGAATATTATCAAGACAATTTATCATATAGTAGTCTTGAATTACAACATTTCTTGCGTGAATTCAACATAACAAATAATCTATTGCGAAATTTTACAGACATTTCCTTCGGAGCAAATGCTGGAAATTCTTACAGGATAATTAATGTCACAAACGGGACTACGTCACATAATGGTTCATATTCAGCAGATTTCATCGAGGAGGATTTGAGTTATACGATTGCAGGAGATACCTTCATAGTCCGAACTGGTTATAATATATACAAGGCTTTTACGTTGAATAATACTTTGTCTGTTGACCTTCCTGAGATAATGCTTGCAATAAGTCTTGATTATTATGATTCGTCTACTCTCGCTGAAAAACAAGACGGGCTTTTATGGCCTGACTTGAACTCTTCATATAATAATACCCATATCTTGTTTAATCTGTCTGTCTTAAACTCTTCAAGCTCGCAGGAATATAGGTTTAGTTATGATGCAGTCATATCAAACTGGAGCGGAGAATCAATATCTGATTATGTTTTGTCTGGCGAATATCGCCTTTGGTCTCTTGACAGGACATATTTCTTAAACTTCAATCTGTCAAACAAGATAATAACAGAAAATATAGACCTTACCTCGATAACCGAATGGGAGAGTAAGACTGCCACTTGGGGTTCTTCTGCAACAGATAATACAACCTCTTCTTTAGTCTCGCATACTACAACAGATGGTGTTACATACGCTGAATTGAGCATACCTAGCACTAATTATTCAACAGGATATGATTACAATCTATATTATTACACATTAAGCCCGATAACCTCATCAGGCGAAAGCAGCGGTGGAGGTGGAGGCGGTGGCAGTTCATGTATATCAGAAGGCGATTCTTGCGTGTTTTCAGTCGATTGCTGTGATGGTATGCAATGCCTAAACTTTAGTTGCGTCTATGTAGCTGTTGAACCCGTCTTAGAATCTGCTGAACCAATCCTTGAACCAATAACTGAACGAGAATCAATAGACCTTACATCTACTAAGGATAAGAATGTTAATAATATTCCTACCTTAGTTTCGCTCATAGTCAATAAGTTTCCTTTGCTGTCTTCTTCTTCAGTCTCGATTCACAGCGATGGAATAATGAAATATGTAGCGTTGACTATAATAATCTTTTTAATATTCATAACACTTTTAACGCTATATCTCCTAATGCCTTTTTTGATTCAAGCCTCAATTTGGCTGTTTACCAACCCAATAGGTTTGGTTATATCGGCAGGGGCAATAGTATGGATAATAATCAAATATTTTTTGTGAGCGTGAAGAAAGTGAAACCAATAAAAATTAAGAAGCCAAATGATAGAAATATAATCTCATTGAAAAAAAGCAAGTTTATTTTTCTTATAATACTCTCTTTGTTTGGAATCATCCAGTTTGCAACAATTACCGAAGAAGCCTTTCATGTGATGCACGGAAAAGGAGCGAAAAGCGTTTGCCTTGATTTTAATCTCAAGATTAATGACAGCGTCCAAAAAGGATATATGACAGCCCATACAGTCTTTGATTTCGATAAATATGAAAACCTCGCTGAGTTTTATACCTGGCGTGAACTCTCCGAGAAAATCGCTGGGGGGGTTTTATATCCGTTTATGACTATTGGCGTGGCGTTCATAGCTGGGTTCTGGCTGAGATTAAAATCAAGATATGGATAGAATACCAAAGGATATTAAAGGCGACCAAAGGAGGATATAATGAACAAACAAATACTAATCTTAACATTTATTGCAATAATCGGAGTGACTTTCATCAATCCAATATCTGCAATTACCTTGAATACATTCTCAAACGGACTGACTTCATGCAATGTAACATCTAACGATTCTACAACATGTGCGATAAATCTCACAGATTATACAGGCGTTCTTTCTGCAACGATTCTTTCTGCCACAATGGATGTAACTGGTATAAACGATAGTGGATATCCTTCTTCAGTTATAATTTCTATAGCTGGGAATCATATTTGGAGTTATAAACACATTACGAGTAGTGTTGAAAGCATATTTAATTTGGCAGCAAGTAATTATATATCAATGACTGAATTATCAGATGGTAGATTAGCTGTTGCTTATCAAGATGGTGGAAATTCAAATTATGGAATGTTAGCTATATGTAACAGCACAGGAGGGGGTTGCGTAGAAAGCGTATTTAATTCAGCATCCACTACTTTTAATTCAATTTTAGAATTATCTGATGGTAGATTGGCAGTGGCTTATACTGATGGTGGAAATTCGAGTTATGGGACTTTAGCTATATGTAATAGTTCAGGGGGTAGTTGTGTTGAAAATGTGTTTAATTTAGCAGGAACTTTTCATAATTCAATTGTAGAATTATCTGATGGTAGATTGGCTGTTGCGTATTCCGATAATGGTAATGAATATTATGGGACTTTTGCCATTTGTAATAGTTCAGGAGAAAGTTGTGTTGAAAGCGTATTTAATTCAGCATCCACTACTTTTAATTCAATATTAGAATTATCAGATGGTAGATTAGCTGTTGCTTATCAAGATGGTGGAAATTCAAATTATGGAATGTTAGCTATATGTAACAGCACAGGAGGGGGTTGCGTAGAAAGCGTATTTAATTCAGCATCCACTACTTTTAATTCAATTTTAGAATTATCTGATGGTAGATTGGCAGTGGCTTATACTGATGGTGGAAATTCGAGTTATGGGACTTTAGCTATATGTAATAGTTCAGGGGGTAGTTGTGTTGAAAGCGTGTTTAATACTGCATTGACCAACGAAATATCAATGACAGAACTATCTGATGGTAGATTGGCTGTAGCTTATCAAGATGAAGAAAATTCTTTTTATGGGGAGTTTGCGATATGCAATAGTTCAGGCGGTAATTGTGTTGAAACTGTCTTTAATGCAGCAACAACTTATTATATTTCAATGACAGAATTATCAGATGGTAGATTGATTGTAGCTTATCGAGATGGTGGTAATTTAAACAAAGGAACTTTTGCAATTACCAACGATTTATATGCCCCATCAGATATGTTATCAACAGAAACCACATCAGATTTCTCATCGTCACTCACTGCAGGAGTAATAAATTATCTGAATATATCAGCTTCAGTATGGGGTAAATTATCGCTTGATGCACTTCTGTTGTCTTTAAACATTGCACCGACTATCACAGCAAACGCTACATATCCAGCGACAGCTTATACAACTGATGTCTTGCAATTCAATTTAACTTGCACAGATATTGATGAAGGCAACACCATAACCTCTTATTGCCAAATATACAATTCTACAACAGCTTATGGTTCAATCCAGAGCATGACTATCTTAAACGGAACAAATACTAATGTTTGCAATGTATCAGATTCGATAACAAAAAAAGGAGATTCCTGGAAAGCTGAACTCTATTGTGGCGACGGAACAGCATATTCCTCATATCTTAACACTTCAGCAATTACCATATCCAACTCAAATCCTACAATATCAGTGATAACATTCTCTAATACTTACTTAGGACAGACTGCATCAGCCTCATGGACTTTCACAGATTCAGATAGTGACAATGACACTTCATATTACAGATGGTATGTTGATGGTGTGTTAAACAGCTCAGGGCAGTATAACGGAACCTCTTTGACATTCGCAAACTTTGACAATTACGGAGAGAATATAACCTTTTCAATCCTCGGGAATGACGGGACTGCTAACTCAACAGCTTGGGTTAATTCATCTTTTCTTGTGCAGGATGTAAATGTTACAACTGAGGTCGATTCGCTTGCATACTTTAACTATACTCTTCAGCTAGAAAACTATACAACATTCACTCTTAGTCTTCAACAAGACCAGAACACTACGCTTGAATACAACATAACAGATAATCATAACGCCTCGTTCATATCCGCAGTTTCATACAGTAATACAACATTATCCTTAATCAATACAACAGAAGCATCTATAACTGTAACTTTAAATAGCAGTAATGTGGCAGGTTCTCAGACTTTCAATATAACTCTCACAAGGATTATAGACGGGCAAACATTCAATCTTCCAGTCACAATAAGGGTATCTTCAAGTTCGGCAGTCCTTACGATATCCCCTACTACAATATGGCTTCTTAACACTTATAATTCCGAAACAAATACAAGGGTTATTACAATATCAAACACAGTTTATAACGCTTCTGAATGTAATTTTGTCGCTTCAGATGGTCTTGACAGCTATCTATCATATACAGAGTTCTCTATCGAAGAAGGCACATCTGTAGATGTAACCCTTAGTATTGTGAATCCAGCGATAGGGTTATATGACGGAAGTATAAGGCTTGTTTGCGATAACGGGACAAATGACGGTTATCCTGCATATTCAAACAGCTTTGATTATACAGTCATATCCTCTGCTCCACCTACAGATTCAAGCGGTGGTGGTGGAGGAGGAAGCGGTGATTATGACCTCGATGAAGAAGAGCTTAACGATACAATCACAAAAATAATAACTCAGCAGAACAGCATGTCTGTTTATATTCAGTTCTATTATCCAGGGCATGAAAGACTTATTTCATATCTCCCCACAGACGATTTCTATAAGGAGGTCGTTATCAAGGCGATTGGCGGGGATATCAAAGAGGCTACTTTATTTTTCAGCGACAATCTAAAGCCTTATTTCTCTGGGGCTATCTGTGAGCTTAGGACTGGTGACTGCCATACTAAGATTGACTTCAAAGAAGGCGAAGAAAAATACATATTTGCAATGGGTAACTTAAGCGATGATATTTTTCTGAACGAGTTTTATGACACAGGTAAAATTGACGGCTTTGTTCAGGTTTATTCAAACAACGTGGCGGTTTCACAGCCATATAACATCACAATCCGAAAAGCCAAATTGTTTGATTTCACGTCTGACCTTGTTGATAGGATTGATAACGATACTTTTACACAGAAATCTATTTTTTACCTGACTGTCCTTTCTTTGATTACAGGTCTTGGCATGGCTGGATTCTGGATATTAAGCATATTCAGGATTGTGTGAATATTACAAATAAATATCAAAATAAGTGAAAATAATTTGAGGTGATTGAACTGAAAAAAAGCATTAAACTGAACAAAAGGCATAAAACGAATGAAAACATGGTTTACAATAATCTGAAAAGATTAGGTAAGATGTTTCTCCTGCTTGGTAAAATATCTGCTGTAATACTGATGTTAGCTGTAACTATCGCAGGAGCTTCTGCTGATGCTTACGCATTCGGGTTCTCGTTGTTCGGCTTTCATGTAAGCGATAAAGGGATAGAGAAAGAACAACAAGATATAGTAAATTCAGGATCAGGCTTAGAAGGAAATCAAGAGCAGAATAATGAGCAGAATCAGGCACAGAATCAAGAGAGGAACCAAGAGAGAAATCAGGAAAGAAATAGTCAAGAGGTAAATGACGGATATTCAACAGAAGATTCAGGAGATTCAGGAGATTTAGATGATTCAGAGACTTCAGATAATATTGTTGATATCGAAGATGCTTTGATTTTGGCTAATAGTGACAAATATCTCACTTCTTCGCTTAAATCATTTGCAGGAGAGGATTTTTGCGTTCATACTGAACAGAGGATAGCTTATCTCAGAGTCAACAGTGACGGAACAGTAGGCTGGCTTAATGGTGAACCCCCTAAATGTTACACCATAAAAACAACAGAGTGGTATCTATATCATGCAACAGAGAAAGCAAGGAATAGAGAAGAGATAGGGTTTGAAGAGATTGAACAGAATGTTAAGATACCTTTCAAGCTTAAAGCCAGGCTGATGCTTGCAAACATATTGCAATGATAACGCTAATAGCTTAAGGCTATCCTTTGGTTTCTGGGAGGGGTCTTATCAACCCCTCCTCAGTTTTTTATTTTATTTTTTGTTTTAATTTCATTCGACCAATTCGAACTCGTTCTCACATTTCAAACATATCGCTTTAAAATCGGTAATTGCTACCCTTATATTAGTGCAGCCGCATGACCATTTCTTAAGCTTGGATTTGCCTTTCTTCTTTGGTTCTGTGTCAATCTCTAATATCCCTTCAATGTTGGGTTCAATGCAAACATTGACTCCGTGCCTTCTAAGAAGGTAAACAAATGGGTCCGAGACTGCTAAGTGCTGTCCTTTGTTGTTTGTTACAATGCCAATCTCAAGCATCTTCTGCTGGAACTCTTTGCCATGATACCAGTTTCGGCTTTCAAGCTTTCCGTATGTTTGTTGCCATGAATGGCAAAGCTCGTGAGTGAGAGTAGCAATCACTTCCCATAATGGTCTGTGAAGATATATCCTGTTTACGTTGATGTTATTTGATAGCCCTATCGCATTCTTTCCGATTACAAAATGACCTAGAGTTTTTACACTGGTCTTTTCAAACGATATTACTGGCACAGGCACAGGCTCTTCTTTGAAAAATAATATGTTGATGAAATCATACCACCAATACAGTTCATGGGCTAATCTGCTTAGATGCCAGTCTGAATTAATCTCGTTATCCTTGACTTCTATATTGACTCTCTCGTTCAATACATGTTTAGTCTGCATGACATCCTCCTTTAGGTTATATGCTGTCTGTTCTAAGCAAATGTTTCTGTGAAGAACGATTCCCATCTCTGGAAGAAAAGGTTATCCTCGCTCTTGAACGGAATCCTGAACTGCTGGAAAATCTCGCTTTTGCCTTCTTCATGATGCGCCTTGACTGGCACACCTATCTTGATTGCATAATCGACTTCGAACTTTGTTCCCCCAGAGTAACCATCGGCTTTACTGATGAATGCGTGCAACAGGTCGCACTTCTCAACAAGCTCTTTGTTTCTGATGTAATACCTATCAGCCACATCGAACTTTGAACGGATGTTTTCAAGGTCTGGGGCATATACAAGAACCTCAAGACCTCTTTCCCTGGCAAATCCTTGTGACCATGAGCAGACCCCTGAGCAATTGCTTGTTACAATCACTGAATCTTCTGGCAGCGAAACAATGAGGTTTTTAACCGAATTTTTGCATTTATATTTCCTTGCTCCCACAATACCCACAAAAGTCATATCTGCCTCCTTTCAGGCTAAAACCTTGTAGAATTTGCATAAAAAAACCCCTCTGGATTCAGATTGATTCCAGAAGGGTTGTTTGCGGTTTCGGATGTCGAGTGTTAGTTAGATGTTATTCAGCCATTGTCACTCAGCTATTGTTATCCTGCATTTTTCAAAGCTTATCTCCCAGTCTGAAAGCTTTCCGTCTGATGAGAATCCTTGGTTGAACCAAATCCCACCTGCAAATATTTCTGGATGATGCTTTCTGTCAAATTCGATGAATAACTGGCAAATCCATCGCCAAAACCTTTTGCCGATTGTTGGATGAGCGTAAATTGACTCAATCATGTCCCAGTCAGGCAAGACCATCTTATAGATGTCAATCAAGACCTCGCCTTGCGTGTTGTATTTTTCAAACAAGCTCTTGATATATTCCTGCATCTTTTCAGGGTTTTTTAGTTTAAGCTCAATAAACTGCTGTTGACATCTCTTCTCAAGGTATCTGTTATCTGCAAGTTTCTCACTCATTGGACTGCTCCTTTCTCTATCCTGCTGAATACGCAAGATTGACAGAACGATTTGTCTTTGCATTTATCGCAAACCAACTCTTTTTCAGTGTCCCTCGAATACTGAAATATTACCTCTTCTAATGCAGTCGTCATCGGAAGGCTTAAAGCCCATGCAATCCTTCGAAGAACCCTGCTATACTCCTGACTGAGTTCGGGTGTGTATGCCATGCGATAATCCTCCTATATGGATTTGAATGTTGTTTCCTGCCTGAATTTGCTGTTTATCGTTTCCATGATACCGTTATCGGCAAAGCTGTAATATGTATTGCCAACAATGATGTGGTCTAACAGATTGATATCTATTGACTTGAAAGCAAACGCCAGCCTGAGAGTGATTTCCTTATCTTCTTGTGAAGGTTGCGGATCTCCTGATGGATGGTTATGGCTGATTACAATCGAGCCAGCCATGTATTTGAGAGCCAGTTTGATAAGTTCTCTTGGATATACTGCTGATGAAGTCAATGAGCCTTGAGATACTTTGTCAATCGAAATGATATTGTTCTTTGTGTCCATGAATATGCAATACATCCTCTCTATGTCGATGGCATCCGCATAAATCGGTTTCAGGATATTGAAAGCTTCTGTTGAACTTCTTAGGTATTGCCCTCTTGATTCTTCTCTGACCATCTTTGCGAATTTGCCAGACCGCAAATCCTTCCAGAACTGTTTCTCATAACTGTCGATGAAAGACATCTGTTTCATTGTTTGCATGACTGCCACCTCCTTTTAAGTATGTTTCACTTCAAACAGCGACACCAAACATGAGTCTTCGGATTATTGTGTGCGGCGCCAGGTCTAGCCCGCATTTACCGACTGCATTCTCAACCTCATGACTTTCTATGAAAATGTCGCCTGTCTGTTCATCGCCTTTGAAACATTCAAGGCTGATGTAACCCAAACCCTCGTTTAGCGATAAGATAAATGTCTCTTCAGCTTCTCTGTATGCGTAAATATCATCACTGTAACCCGAGCCTATCTTGTGCTTATGAGACCCTTTCTTGTCCCTGAAGATTATCTCCAGCGACGGATTAAGTCTTCCTGCTTCAATCATGTCATCCCACGATTCCTTCTTTAGCTTGTAGCTGACTCTTCGCATGATATTCCTCCTTTTAAAGCTTAAGTTTGCAAGATTCAGTTTGAAAAATTTGGTTTAAAAACAAAAAAGCCCTCCTGAAATTCAAGAGGGCTTTAGAATTAAAATCTGTCTTTGCTGTGGTTTTAGCCTATATCCAGCCTAACTCTGTTAATGGGTTTTTTCCTGTCACTTTTTCGCATTCCTCGCAATACAGCTCTTCTGCATCGGGTTCAGTTATGATGATTGCTCCGCAAACAGGACAGTCCATTTCCAGTATTCCTTCCCGAAATGTCTTCTCCACTAAATCCATAATGTTTATTGAAAGATTGGTCTGCATAATCATCTTCATCTCCTTTCTGGGTTTCAGTAACCCATCCGCAGGCATCAGCAATCTGTTTTACTTCTTTCGCTGTCTTCACTGTCCAATACTCTTCAAGTTCGCAATCAACCTCAAGCCACCCTTTGACCTTTATTTCTCTGAGTTCTGCTAAGGATATATATCCCCATTCAGCCATCTCTAAATCATTGTTTAGGATGCAAAACCCAAACATGATATCCTCTCCGTCAAACTCGGATATATAATAATCTGTTCCGCCTATGAAAAAATGCAGGTGTATCTCTTTGTCCTGGACAGGTATTCCTTCTGTTGCATACAGCTTTGGCACTTTATCTAATCTTTCTTTGCTTGGTTCATTCCACATATTTTTTTCCTCCAAAAGCTCCTAAACTATGAGCCTCTGCCAAGCAAGGCTCATCAGATTTCGTTATGCTGAAGTTGAGAGATATTTTCTTCTCACTCCATCCGCAAAGGCAATAATACCTGCTTCCTATGAGATGCGCTGACATCCTGCATCTGGGACACGCCTTAATCTCAATCCTTGTCTGCATTGCATACTCTCCTTTCTTTTTGTCTCTTTTGAATCCTCTGATGATATTCTGCAATGTCATCTGTTTCATGACCGCAGAATGGACAATAACTGAAACCGAAATCGTTCCAGTCTTCGCTTTCAACAACAAGTTCAACCCTGTAAACATTTCCGCAGTTTTCGCACTTCGAAGTCTCTTGAGTCTGTGAGATATCTGCCATGACTTTTATTCTCCTTTCCTTTTTGGGCACTATCAGATGAACCTTTAACAGCCTTGTCACAAGCCTGGTCAAAAGCATTGTCAAATGCCTTGTTTAGAATCTCCTTGATCCGCATGAACTCTTTAATTTTCAATATGTCTTTTTTCTTGTTTTGCTGGTTGAGTTCCTTTGCCAACATGCCAATATGAACAATAGCTAAAATAAAACTGAACCTTGCTGAAATGTTGAAAGCCTGCAAATCCCCAAATGTTTCATTGAATCTGTTTTGAAGTTTAATTGCCTCATTATCAAAGAAATCAATCGCCATAATCCTATAAACCTCCTTTCTTAGAATTAGACAGCTTAAGCTAACAAAAAAGCCCTCTCCGACGAGAAGGCTTATACTGAAATCAAGCAAAGCAACTTTCACTGCTGAGGTCGTCTGCTTTGCATGATATTATGTGAAAGGATGATACTTACGCTTCGGTTGTTATCATCAATCCTGATTCACATTTTGGTTTGTGAGTGTGATTTTTTTGGATGTAATTTTGGATGGATTTTTTTTCTGAAATAAATATTTTGTGTTTTTGGATATTTAAGTTTTGCTAAAGCGATTGATTTGGAGGGATTTCGATGGTATGGATTTGAGGCAGGTCTTGTTTGTTTTGGCTTATGATTTTGTCTTTTGCAAGCTTCAAAAAATCTCCTATGAACATGGCTTTTATTTCTTTTTCTGGCTTTTTTGTTTGCATATCTCTTAGCGTATCATCTACAATATCTTTGAGTTTAACCTCAAATATTTTTGTTGTTGATAGCATATAACAATTCGTGAGCCTTGAAGACATCAGCTTGAGAACATTTTTCTTGATATCGCTTTTGCCTGTCTCAATCTCAATCGCCAATCCTTGTCTTACATCCGTTATGTCGATGTTAAACATTTCCTTAGCAGGCTGAAATTCAAGTTTACCGAGATACTGGCAAACTTGTTCAGTCCAGTAAAAGTGTTCAATACCTCCTCTGCTATTCCTTCGGTCAATCTGAAATCCTTCATCTATGGCAATCTCCTTGCCTTTATCTGTCAATTCAATCAATTTCTTTCTGTCAATCGTTGCAGTCCTTATAATGCCTTTCTCTTCCATGCTTTTATGAATCTGTGACATTTCCGACGAGTGAAGACCTAATAGTTTTGTTCGTTTATCAATGCCTAACAGCGGATGCTCAATGACATTTGACATAACGAGTTTTTCAGTTGGGGTGATAGTATCAGTTATCTGTGAACTGCTTGATTTGCCCTGATTAGGATTCAGAGTGTTATTTTGCGTGTGTTCGTTTGTGAATGGCTTCATGAACTCTTTTAGCTCTTCATCTGCCATATTCTCCTCAATCTTGATATATTCAGCTTGTATAAGGAACGAATCATTATACCTCTGTTTGATGTTTACGATTGCTTTCCCCGTGTCAAGCATACCTAAATATCTGGCTTTCATCATGTCAAGGTTCATCGCTTTTGACATTGCAGATATATCCCTGCTTGTGTTAAGCGAGAAGCTGACCTTGACGTTCATGTTGGCAAAGATTGAGTTAGGAATCTCTGAAGGCGTCTGGTCAAGAGCAAACAACCCAATACCGTATTTTCGGCTTTCCCTGAAAAGGTTTGATACCATATTATCATCTTTGCTCTGTATTGCGATGTTATGAAACTCTTCAAATATGATAGCCTGCCTAAGATTCTCTGATTGTATTCCCATGTATTGGTTGTATATGGATAACCAGTTCAGGATTATGTGGATGAAGAATTTCCTGTCATGCGGACTCTTGATTCCACCGAACTCAAGCACTACTGGTCTTTGGAATAATTCTTCAAGCGGATAATGGTTTCTTGTGTTGATTATGTTTCCTGCTGAACCTTTCGACATGAACGTGATTTGCCTTGATACGGATTCTTTCCATAGCCCTGATCTGCCTGCAAGCCTGCCTTTGCCTTTCATGTCTTTGGTTATTTCTCTGACTATTATCTCTTTTAAGTCTGCAAAGAATGGATTTTTGGTTTCATCGTATGCTTTCTCCATGTATGTGAGAAGCATTGTATCTGCTCCGATTCCGCCTATATAATCTTCTGATATGACTGCTATGACTGACTTGATATATTCGTCATACTGTATTCCGGGCGGGACTGTTAAGAAATTGATGAATAGAGGGTTTATGTCTGTCCCGACTGTGAACACCCTGACATCTGGCATGTCTCTCACAAGACTTCGATATGATTTTTCCCAATCAAATACTATGAAAGGTATTTTCCTTCTGTGAAGCTTTCGGATTACGTTTCTCGCAAATGTTGTTTTACCTGAGCCTGTTGAACCGAATATGCCTACATGCCTGTTTATGTCTTTTAGTTTAAGCTCAAAATTACTTTTCTTGACTCCGAGGTATTCGACTCTACCTATTGCAATATCGCCTTTGCATCTCTCTGGATCAGGCGGTGGCAGTATAATCTCTTCTTCAATGCCTTTCTTTGCATACCTGCTAATCAGAAGGTCAATATGATTCTCAATCCTCTTTTTGTCCCTGAAATCATTCTTGATGTAATAATACCTACGAAACCCTAAGACTTTCTCTGTCCCGAGTATGGGTTGCAATATCCTAAGCTTTTCATCAATGGATAACATCTGATATTCTGGTTTAATCTATTCAAGATTCACTCCTGTTTTTCATAATTCCTATTATTTTCTTCTTTGTTCACTTCTTCCTCAAGACCTCCTGAAACGTCTTGTTCACAATCATAATCGAAAGCCTGGCTTTCCTTAGTTCTCATCTTATGCTCAAGCAATGATTCCCTGATATCCTTTTGCTGGAATGATAAATCTCTTGCTGAATCCTTGACCTCTCTTCTTATTTTATCTCTTATGTCAAGCTCAATCTTGTTAAGCTCAAGCCATGTCTTATCAGCCACAATGTTAGAAGGATATGGTCTGCAATGCCTCCAGTTATACACTCTGAACAAATCCTCATATAGCAATGATAAGTTATTTTCCATGATATGGCTTCTGCCTTTTATTTCGCCTAAAACAAGGTTTATCTTATCTGCTGACTGTTCTATGTCAATCTGCGACAAATCCTCAAGATTCGCTTGTTTTCCCTCTTCTTTTGAATGTTTCATGAACTCATCAACAACCTCTCGTGACATAGTATATGGCGAATGCCTTTTAGGGTCATATTGCCTGACGTATTTCAAAACGCTTGGTAGAACTCTTAATTTTACTCCATCTGATTCTGAGAAATAACTTGTTCTATAACTATTATAAAGATACTCTTCTTCAATGCTATTATAATTATATCTGGGAAAGTCATAATCGTTTTTAAATATATGCCCTTTAACCATTTAAACCACTAACAAGTAGTAATTAAGGTTTATTTTTAAAGTTTTTGGAATATTTGCATCATATTATCCCACCTATTATCCCTCTTTTATCCTCAGTCTTAATTAGCCTACTCCAGTCTGATTCCCTGTTCTGCTATCATTAGCCGACTATATCCTCTTCTTAATAATCCTTTAGTTTTCCTTCAATATCTTCACTTTTCCTCACTTTTTCCGTTTTCTTAGTTTTTCCTGTTTTTTTCAATTTTTATTCCCATTTTATTCCTGACTCTTTTTGTATTTCTTTCAATTTGTCATCTTTTTTTCTGGTGTCTGATTTTCACAGACCCCTTACCCGAAGGGTAACGATTGGCTTATCTCCGTATTATAGCCTCAATCACATATATGTTTTTATACTCCTATTTATCACTCAATCCATTCATGAGGTCACATGGGAAGTCCAACCTTTACATCTTCCAGATGACCTCAATCATTTCTTAATATTTATCATCCTCTCTCAATCTTTTGTTTATCTTTGCTTTCGTTCATACCTCACTTGAGGTATGCGTATCTGTCCCAGATACCTTTGCATTTCAATATCCTGTTGTTGTTCTCCTGTATCCTCTGAAATAGCTTCTCTTTGTTTACAAGATGTGGGTATTTCTTGTATGACTCCAAAAGCTCTTTTGCATTGTCTCTGAACTCCCTCTCGACCAATCCTATGTATTTCTGTCTTGTATTCTCTTTTCCTTCGCTGTCGCTTATCGCTGAGTGCGTGTCTGCCAAATCCTTGACTCTCTCGTATATCTTCCTGAGCTTGTATTGATACTTGTTGAACTCTGGAACAAGTCTCCTGAAATCCATTGAACTGAATGCGAATGATATCGAATCATCGTTCTCGAATGGTATGTAGAATTCATCATTGTCTTTCACTGGTATAATCTTTATCAGGTCAAGCTCTTTGTTGACGAACCATCTCCTGAACTCCTTGTATGCTTCAATCTCGTCTTCATCCATCGGCTCAACTAACCATTCATTGTTTATGTTGTCCCATATTCCTAAATATTCTTGTTTTTGTCTTCTCTCAATCGTGAGCCTTGCTCTTGTTGGCAATTCTTCTTCAGCTATCCAGCTATCTACTTCTTCTCCTATCTGTCCGTATGTCTTGATTCCTTTCATCTCGCTTTCCATATCCTGCACCTCGCATTTTGATTTTTGCATAGAAAAAAAAATCAAAAGGCAGGTTCTCCGTCCTGCCTTTCTTGATTGTTGTTGTAGATCTTCTCGAACTCGTGGAAAATCTCAATGAGCATACTTATGTGAACAGTCTCTTCCTGTGTGAAGAATTCTGCTTTATGCCATTCGCTTTTCTTATAATATGTCTTGTTGAAGTTAAAGATTAACTTCTTATCATCTGTTTCAAAGATGTTCATCCAGATTTTACCTTTTCTTACGCTTTCCAATTTTTCCATAATATCGCCTCCAAAATTTGTTAAGGAGCCTTAGAAGGAGAGACAATCCATAAAGTTTTCAAGAGCTATGCTCTGGCATTTGCCAAATGGAAAACTTTAGGTATTGTCCGACTGCCTACGATACAAATTATGGGGATATATATGAGAAGAATGGTTGCGTAAGAAATGGTATTAATATGAGGATGATAACTTGTAAACAGATGATATGAAACAATCGGCTACTGAAAACAAGAACATATATAAGAAATAAGGCATAAAGCGATTAATCTTCAGGAAGAGATACATAAGACACATAATAAGATTATGCTTATTGAGATTTTATTTTCAGATTCGAGAAGAATAACTTACAACATAATCGAGAAAATAAGGCAGGATGTGTCTCTGCCTATGATTTGCTGTGCATTCAAGAGTTACATTCAAGAGGTGCATTCATCACAATAGATAATCTGTCTCCTGCCTTCTTGCTCTGTTCCTTTGAATAACAAGGCTTTGCAGTCATGACAGAAGATTTCAATCTCTCTATATTCGGATATCTGTTTCATAGCTCATGCACATCCTTTATTATCTGCATAGTTATTCGTCTAAAATCATGTAATAATCTTCACTAAAAATTGAAATGTGATGATATCCAGAGGCAGTCACTTTTTGTCCACAATAAAATAATCCATAAATGTCATATGTTCCATCCCATGCGTTTTCTTCTTCAAAGTGTCCTGACCTTTTAACTAAAAACAAAGTGCCTTTCTTGTATATACCAATATCCTTAATTAAAACTGCAAATTGATATTTATTATTTTTGATATAAACTGATATTTTATCATAGTCAAAAATGATAGTTATTAATTTGTGGTATTTTGGGTATTTCCGCTTTATCCATTTTTTTATATCCATTTGTTATCAACCTTTTTATATCCAGATATCTGTTTCATAACTCATGCACATCCTTTATTATCTTGTCACTTGCTCTCCTTATTCTTAGGATTTTGATGACCTTTTCCTTTAGCGTTTGTTTGACAGCCTTTACAGCTTCATCTGTAAATGTCGTCTTATGCGATTTCAAAGTATCTGTTATCCTGTCCTCGATTCCGTAATATTCTGATCCATATATGCAAGCCTCGTCATACAATCCTTCTCTGTCGATTGAAGGTATCTGAACTCCTCTCTCTGTGAGGAACTCTTCAAATACGTCCATAATCTCTACCGCTATCATTCTTTCAGTTTCCATTGTGTTCACCTACTACTTGTTTATTGTTTAGTTTATTCTCTCTTATGCAGCGTTCTCTATCATGGCATGTCTCACACCACTGGTTATCACATCCTGACGTGTTTAGTATTGCCATCTTACTATATTTCCAAAGTTCATGTTCAAAATACAATTATTGCAGACATCTAAGTCTTTCTCGCAGTCTGACATGGCTTCATGGAAATATTTATCTTTATATGTTACCTTATGCACTAATATATTTCTGAACATTTCTCCTTCTTTTATTTTCTTATGGCATATGTCACATTGGACTTCGTTGTTTTTGAGTTTCATCAATAATCACCCCTGCATATAAGCTCTGCTTTGATTTTGTTTTGGAGAGATGTGATATCTCCATGCAATTTTATTAGCTGTGCTGTATTCATATCATACAGCTCTTTTCTCGTAAGTTCTGGTATCTGGCTCATTGTCAGTAACCTGTTTGTTTTGAATATACGATTGTGTCAATGCCTTGTTTACCGTCAAATTGGAAACATAGGTAAGTTCCGTCCATCAAGTCTGAGAAGTCGCATATGACTTGCTCGTATATCCTCATTACTCGATTGATTCCGTCTATTGTGACAAATGCACTATGTTTTTGTTCGGTCATTTCGCTCATATTAATATACCTCTTCTGAACTTATTGATTGGTAATAGCATCTGCTTCCTAAAGTGCAAATCTCAAACAAACAGCTATCGTCAATAGCTACGAATGAGCATCTCTCACACATTGTCCTCTTTTTTGGTTTTGTCATAATAACCTCTTAGTTTTTATCAATCGAATATATATTGAATGTTCCTTTGGCTCCACCTAATGTTTTTCTTACAGATAACTTCTTTTTCAAAACGAGAGAAATAAGGCTTCTTTGAATTCGTTTGTAGTTTATATCCTTAAACAATTCTACCTTTCTAATTTTATCAAAAATCTCTCTTGTCGTTTGCTCTTTGCTTTTTATTATGTTGATTATTCCGTCTTCAAGAGTAGTATTTATTATTCGATTTATTGAAGTTAATTCTTGGTCATCAAACCTATAATAGTCTGCATATCTGTCAAGAACGTTCTCTTTGAAATCAGCGAGAAGGTTTTCAGGAATGTTGTATATCACTTGGATTTGCATAGCTTACACCTTTATTATTTAATATATTTTAATTTAAAATAAAAAGAGAGGCATATAGCCCCTCTCTTTTTGTTGCATTTTATTTTGTTTATTTTGTTTATGTTGTTGTGTCTTCGCTGTTGTTACTGCTTACCTTATATGTCTTCTATGTCTATCAATCCAACGTCGTCTTTGATGTTGCTCTTGCTTTTGTCTTTGCTGGTAGTTTCTCTGTTAGTTTCTCTGGTAGTTTCTATGGTAGTTTTACCGTTGGTTATATCTTTAGTCTTAACCGCATTGGTGGTGTTTACTGCTTCAGATTCATCCTTGGGTTTGCCTGTCTCGTCAAAGTCGTCGAATGTCTTAGCTGGCTTGTTAGCTTTCTTCGGCCCGAGACCTATCTGTTCTCCGTAATCCTTGCTCTTGTATTTGTATGCAACAAATATATTCTGATTGAGTTCAATGCCATCTTCAGATTTCTTTTTCAGGCTTTCAGCTTGTGTCGGTGTCAAGGTTACAAAGATTTCATCGTTTCCTTTATGGATGACCTTCTGTTTGTTTCTGTCTCTTGCTCTGCACTTGATGCTGTAGTTTGTTATGTTCTGTTTTGATTTCTTTCCATTCTTAACTACTTCTACGCCTTCGTTTGTTTTCTCAAGAACCTTGTTGAATATAGGGATGAATTCATCGCCTGATTCAAAACGTAGCTCTTCAAGTTCAATTCCTTCTCTTGTTGTAAGGACTATTCCATCCTTGTTTTTCACTTTACGCACTTCCATTTTACATCCTCCGCCACGATGGGCTGATTATTTTATATCACTGATGGATTGATTTCCATCGAATGAAAGGGAAATTAATTATCAAACCAAAATACAATTCTTACCTCATCCTCTGAATGTTTTTGCTCATCTTTATTCCAAGTATGTTCTTGAAGAATATCTTTTACAACGTTTGTTATGAATCCTTTGAACTGGTATTCAATTGGCACTTCAAACTTGAATGATTCATAATTCTCTAATGATGCCCACTCAAAATAAGGATATAATAATTCCCAATCTGGGTTTCCTTTATTTATTGAGTATGTTAACTTTTCGAGTCGTGTTTTTGGCATCATACCCTTTACAGTTATTGAACCACTTAATTTTTCTTTTAGTTCACTTAGCGTTGCATATGTTCCTGAATGAGCATCTTCTCCCCATTCGAGATATATTTGTTTTACTTCTGCTGAAGCATCTTCTGGAAATCCTTTTGGGTCACCAATATTTACTTTCTGAGTAGTTCTTACTCCTGCTAAAAAGCCAAACAATTCATAATCTCTGCCTACATCAATTTCTTCTAAAACTCTTTCTGTATATGGTTCAGTTGAATATATTTCCCATACAAGTGGATTAATGCAAATCCATTTACCTTTTACTTTCTTTTCTGCATACAAATGTATATCACATCCGATTTTAACCACCTCTTGGTTTATTTAGTTCTTCATACTCTTCTTTATTATTATGCTTCTCGATTGCTCTCTGTTTAATTGTGTGTTCATACACATTGCGAACCCTACTTTTTTCTTTCCAAATCGCTTCGTTTAATAGGTTTACAAATTCTGTTGTATTCAACAAGTTAGTAAGCTTATCTTCTAATTCTTTTTGATGACTTCCTAAGAAATCAGAGTTTTGTATTGCTATTTTTCTGCTTATAAGTTTACCTGCTAGGTCATATTTGTTATATATCTTAAACGCAAGATACCATCCGTAAGGTCTAAGAACGAAAAGTAGATTGTTGTTCTTCGTTGATTCGGAGTATATACCAGCTTCTATGTCGAAATCATTGATGTTGAAATTGTCAACAAAATGTTTGATTAAATCCATTGTTCATGCCACCTATATTTTTTATTCTTTGACTGGCTTTTTACCATAGTCATCATAGCCTAAGTCTCTTCTTAGCTTTGCTCCTATAAGATTTAACTCTTCAAGGATTTTGTTGTCTTTGAACACTATATGCAGTGTGCCTTTTTTCCAAAACTTTAAATTGAAGTATGGCGTTTCTGCGGTATTGTCATAAGATTCTCCAACATAGACAGTGCCTAGAGACTTGAATCTATTGTTTAAGGCATCTTTGATTGTTAATCCTGATGAACCTATTGGCTGGATTTTTCTGACAATCTTATCAAGGTCATCTACCCAATTGCTGTCGTAATTACCTTTACAATCAAATTTACCATATTTATTTTTTGAATCATATCTACTGTATTTACTATAATCAGTGTAATCAACTAACCCCCATTTTACTATAATCTTTTTGTTGATTTTCCAGTTTTTGTTTGTCTTCCACCCATCACTATGTTTAGTGTTGCCATTGTGATAGCTGGTTATCTCATTGAATAGGTCTTCAATTCCTTGCTTAAAATATTCGTTCTTTTGCAGGAATAGATTACTGAAGAATTGGTTGATGTTATCTTTTGTGAAAGGCAGTGTTCCGCTTCCCTTGTCAAGCTTGTCATAGAAGTCTTGCCTTTGCCTGTGGAATAGATACTGATCCATGTTGCAGAACTTGATTACATAGCTCCATATCATCTTTCGTAAGACTTTGATTGATTCTTCTTTGGCTTTCTCTGGCTCGTTTTCAAGGATTATCTTAAAGAACTGTTCAAGGTTGATGTCAAACTCCTTTGCTTCTTTGTTGAGGTATGATAATCCTGTCTTGATTTGCTGGATTGTATCAATTCCGCTAAATATCTGTTTTGTGCAGTTCCTGTATAGGTTGATTGCATTCTCAACCTTATCAAATGTTATGAGCTGACTGTTTTCTGTGCCTTCGCTGGATAGCCTTTGTTTAAGCTCGTCAATGGCTTTCTCTTCTTCGGTCAATACGTTGTCATTTATTCCACCGAAAGGGTCAAATTCGTTTTCATAGGCTGGCTTTTGCAGGTAAACAACCGCTATCTCTGTATCGGTGTTTCTTTCTGTATCTTCTGATTGGAAAGCGTTTCCGATGAATTCAACCTCGCCTGTCCTTTCTATTAAGTGCGAAAGCTGTTCTCTTTCTTTTGTGCATTTGTTTTTTATTGTTTCAGCGTTGAGGATGCAGACAAGTCTTCCGCCTGATGTTAAGAGGCTGTAAGCCTTAAGAAGAAACCTTGCTCCTTTAGAAAATGGCGGGTTCATTATGATTAAGTCATAGAAGGGTTTACCGTCAAACTTTTCAAAGTCGGATGAGATTACGTTGAATCCCTGACCTGTAAGGCTGTTTCTTAGCGTTGGCTCAATTTCGATACATTTTATTTTAATCTCAATTCTTTTATGCTCCTCTTTGAAATAATCCCTGACTGTTCTGCATATCTCTCCGTCGCCTGCGCATGGTTCAAGGAAATGTATCTCTTCAGGCATTGAGTCATATCGATTGGATTCATCAACCTTAGCAAGTATGTCATTGATAAGCTCTTTTGGAGTCGGATAATACTGGTTTTCTTTTGTTAGATATTTTAGTATTTGTTTTTTCATTATAGTTTACCTCTAATGCTTTGTTTTGTTCTTATATCAGTTCATCATTGACTCGTCCATGTAAGGCAATGGGTATTCCTCGATTATTTCTGCATTGCAACAAGAACATTTGCTAATCAGGATTTGTTTGCATTTGTTCATGTCGCTCTCGATTCGTATTGGGATTATCTTGTCTGGCGTGTGTTCGCAGGAATGGGAGTTGATGTCAAACTCTCTGATCAAATCGCTGATTGCCTCTGCATTGAACCTGTCAAGCCTTTCTTCTTTTTCTATCTGTTTCATGACGTAAACCTCCAAGGGCAATTCCCCTCTGGCTTAAGGGGAATTGCTTATGGAGTTATATTTACATCAAAAACAAAGCCTTTTGGTTAATGTGATATTGATTTGATTTGTATTCGGTAAGGCAGGGGATTTGGATTTATTTTGATGTTGAGTTGATTTTGGATTTGTATGTAATCTGTTAATCGTATCTTATATTATCTATCTTCAGGCATTCGGTTGTGTCATAACTGAAGTTTGTGTTAATATTTGTTGTCTTAAGAGTCCTGTATGAATTGCAACAGATGTGCGCCTTGTTGTCGGTTAGGTCACTGCCGATTGTTATGCAGACCTTGTCATCCATTGACGATTTATTGTTATCGCCATATATTATTATCTCTGTCTCGAACAGAAGATAATATATGGATATTCCAATCAGTATCAGCGAGGCTGTTAGGAGAGTCATCAAGGCTATGGTCTGCCAGTGGTTAGCCTGCAAAGAATGTTTCCTTCGCTTTTTCATCATTTGCTGATTTGATGTATTCAACTATCTGATTGTTGCAGTTTCTTTAGCTCTCTCTCAAGAGTTTTTCTTAGTTTGTCGTTGACGTTCTTCTTCTGCTCGGCTTCAAGCTGTCTGTGCTTGAAGTAGAGGTCATCCTTTGCATTGAATTGTATGTTTGGCATTTTCTATCTTAGTCCTCATGTTTTATTTCCTTGTGTTGTTTCTTGCTCTTGCTTGCCCAATATCTGCGGTAGATAGATGAAAGCTCTCGCATGATATCATCGCAGGTATCAGATGCCCGATGGTCACATCTGGGCATTTTTGCAGGGCAGTCCTACTTGACTGTATGCAACTGCTAAGTTGTATGACAATTGTTCAACTGCGTCCTGGCTGATGTTGAAGCAGTTTGTAGGTCTCGGGTTGAACGCTGGCATTTGCCATATTCGTCTTCTGCTCTCAGGCTTTCGCCTGCTAATTCTGTCTGTTGGGTGTGGGGATCTCATTTTCTTGTTTACCTCTATTGTTTTTTATGTTTTTGATTTTGTCTTTTGATTGAAGGGAGACTGCTATAAAAATCATCCCATTTCTTCTGCTTTAATAAACCTGCGGCTGCGCATAAGTTTAGGGCAATCATCTTATCAGATACTCCTAAGTTTCTCATGTTTTCGATGAAATTATCGAGTTCAGTTAATATTTTATTTATCATTTTGTTTTGTCTTATTCTTTTTTAATTTTTTTGTGGGCTTGAGCGAAGCGAACAAGCATCGCTCAAAATCGGCGAAAGGATTGTTGTCGAGCCTCTGGCACGGTAGCTTCCACATCAAGAGGCAGCTCTTTCCATGCCAAAGTTTTCAGTCGTTAGAAAGAAAACTACGAGGTCTCTCGATTGTGATTTCTATGTTCTTCTTTGCCACATATATAGCATCTAAACTTACCCTCAAAAAATTCTTTTGGGGCACCTATAATTGGTCTCCAGTCATGTTTTGATTCTCCATTAAGACATGGGGCAGGATATGAAGTATATGTAATTGACATATTCCTTGATGCTGTGAACTTCTTTCCACAACTATCACATTCTTGTTCCCCTATATCTCCATCATTAATATTTCTGCCAACTTCCCAGCTGTCTGTGTTTTTATCTCCACAATAAGGGCAAGTTATCTCGTCCTCTTGCGTGTAGTCTAGTTCATCTATCATTGTTCAATACCTCCAGACTAAATCTTTCCTGATAATCTTCGGAAAGAATGGTATCGCCCAGTTGGTTGCGGGGGTTATGATGCAAAGGAATACTAAGATGCAAATAATAGCCTTTGCAGGCAGGCGGATAGCGGAGCCATAGGTTCGCGTGTTCCAAAATATTGTTTCCTTGATTGACGGTTTCATTTCGACACCTCGTATTTGTTTTTTTGGGTAAGCTCGACTTAGTTGCTTACCCTATGCTATAGGATAGTATAGGTTATTTATATACTTTTCGCTTTTGGAGTGGTTATGTTGCGGATTGTTGCGGATAATTCGATAGGATGAGCTTCGAGTGAGGTTGTAAGCGATTTAGAATTATAGAAAGGTGTTAATTATAGATGAGGCTTTCGATAGCTATCTTTAAGACTTCTTTTGTCTTGTTGTATATCTCATGGTCTTTGCTTGCTCTTGAGCCAGCTACGTTGAGAGTCTTGATTTCGTTGGCTATGATCCACCTGGTGAGATGTTCTGCTGATTTAGTGATTGAGTTTTCTGTCAAGTCGATGTGAATGAATGGTTTATTATGCTGTCTTGCAAGCTTTAGAGTAAGGAGTGAGCCTCCTGTGAGGTTGCCATGCGATATGATTATGGTTCCATCCGAATCAAGGATATTCTTTTCTGTTCGCTTCGGATAGCTCGTTGTAGTCATTTCCTGCAGATGGTATCGCTCTGGGAGTGTTCCGTCTTCAGTCTTTCTTCCTTTAGGAATCCAGCCACCATGAAGTATGCCTTTATCAAGGGCTATGTCAAGCCCTGCTCGGTCTGCTCCCGTCTGTCCGCCTGAGATGATTTTGTTTAGCATTGTCATTGATATCCTTATTCAACTGGAGAACCGCAGACTTTACAAAAATCAATCTGTGAAGGGATAAATGTTCCTTTTGGTGGGCTGAGTTCGCTAAAAGCCTCTTTTGTAAGGATATATGATTCACAAAAAGAGAGGTCTTGATATAAATCTCTATTATTTCCGCACTCCTCACAATAGTGAATCATATCATAAGCATCTTCTGGATGAACTGCATTAACGCTTTTTTTGATGTCGCATTTCGTTAGGCAGATTGACCAAAAAATATCGCCCGAATCATCCATTAATTTACCGCAGGAGTTGCATGTTGGAATAGCAATCTTTCTTCCATCTTTGCTTTTGATATTTTTATTTTTGCTGAAAAGAAGAGTTTTAGCTCTAGGCTCCGATACGCAAAATTTACATAACTGATGATACATAGTTGCGCTCAAGACATCCAGTTCTTTTCTGTTGTTTGCATAGAGTAGTTTATACTTATAGATAGAAATATCATAGAGATAATCTTCTCCTATGATTACTGGTTTATTGCAACCATCACAAATGTCATTCGCAAATATTGAATCTTCCATCACTCTCGCCTTCCTGATTTTTTAGGTTTTTCTGTAAGTTAGATAGACATAACAATATTTTCAAATTGGTCAAAACGTCTCCCGAGAGCATTATGCAGATTGAATCAGGGTGTGTCAATCAGAAATACCTTGATATTTTTTTGAGTTTAAACTAAAGTTTACCCCTTTATAATCTGAGATAACTATAAGGGGGATATTTTGCCAAGCAGACAGTTTATATATGATATTCTTGTCAAGGAGTTTGGGGAGAAACAAGCAGTCCAGATTATTGATGACTCCCCTCTTATTGGATATTTGTATCAAAAAACCAAATCTATTGGTAAATCAAGTAAAGCAAGACCAAGTTTTGCCAACCTTTATGCACTATATGTCCTTATTGAAGATTATATCAACAAAGGGTATCTCGATGAGAGTATGGATTACTCATCTTATGATGGGGCTATGTTCTCGGCTTTGTTTCAAAGACAGAGAGAACTTCCATTTGGTGAAAAGCTCCAAAATCATGCTTTGAATAATAGATGTAATGATGAGTTTAGGAAATTTTTCAATCAAATAACAGACGAAACACCTATAATCAGAAACCTTAGAACGTTGAAATATTGGATTAATGAAAAATTATTATTTTTTGAATATGAAGGAAATAAACTAAATTTAGCTAAAAGCGTAATCGAGATTATTGATAAGTATATATATCTAAAAAAAGAAAGTTTTAATAGCTTTATTGATGACTGTGTTGATTTGCGTAGTAATTTTGAAAAGAGAAAAGATTCAGTAATAAAATTTGTGAAAAGCCAACTTAATCCTTCAACCGATGCAAGGACATTTGAGATAGTATCATTTGTTATTGTAAAGTATTTCTATGAGGGAAAATTTATTCTGTTCGGTGAAGATAAGAATTCATTGAAAAGGTTTCCAATTAAGCTTTTTAAGACTGGAAGAACTAATGCTAATGATGGCGGTATTGATTTTGTCATGAAACCTTTTGGAAGGTTTTTTCAGGTGACAGAAGTAATTGATTTTAAAAAATATTTTTTAGATATAGACAAACTTAATAAATTCCCTATTTCTTTTGTTGTAAAAACAAATCATAAGCCTAAAGAAGTTATGGAAATTATATTTGAGAAGGCTGTCCATGAATACAAAGATAAAGATATAGTTAAAAAATATATCGATTGTTTCGAAGAAATTATAACCTTACCGACTTTGTTTGAATATCTTGATGAAATCATAAGAAAGAATAAACTTGCTGTGATGCTTGAAGAACTTATTATACAGGCAAAAGTCGAATTTTTCATATCTGATTAAAAAGTATGTTTTGAACAGGTGGTTTATATTCCGTGCATTTGTTAACTTCGTTATCTCTGACATGTTTTGATAAGTTATTGGTTTTCCTACTTAGGTCACGCTCAAGCTGTTCACCATTATATTCCTTTATTATTTTAAGCCGACGTAGACCAATCTTATAGAAATCCTCATTTATTTCTATACCTATTGTTTTTCTACCTTTTTGATATGCAACTTCATTTGTTGTGAAAGTTCCAGCAAAAGGATCAAGGACTATATCACAAGGATTGCTTGATGCAAGTATAATCCTTTCAAGAAGTGCTGAAGGTTTTTGTGTGGGATGATTCTCATATTCTTTCATACGATACCTTACACGTGGGAACTCCCATACATTACCTGGAACTTTCTTATGATTATATGGTTGAGGTGGGTCTTTTCTATAATCTATCAGTTTTCGGACAGCACCAGTTCTTGCCTCAATAAGAATATCAGAGGCATTGAATGTGTATTTTTTAGGATTTTTTACAAGCATTATTATAGGCTCATATAATGACCCATAATAGTTCTTTGACTGCACACCTGAACTATCATAAAACCATACTATTCTTGAAAGAACATTATATTTTTCATCAACATATACGTCAAGATATGACATATTCTGAGTTGCAGTCATAAAATAGAATGTTCCATCGTGAGCCAAAATACGCCAGCATTCATCTATCCATAGCTTACACCATGAGAGGTAATCATCTTTAGCTAGTTTATCCTTTACGTTACCAAAATCCTTGCCTATGTTATATGGTGGGTCTGCAAAGATAAGGTTGATTGAATTATCTTTTATTTGTGATAGAACTTTTAAGCAGTCTGAACGGACTGCCATTCTATCTTCTTTCTCTAAATAATCGAAATGTTTAGTTAAAAAAATATTATCAAGCATATCCCCTCTATTTTTTAAAAGTTAAAATATAATAGAAATATATTCGTATGTCAACGATTCATCCAAAAAAATAGTTGCAAAATACTTCTGAGACATATTAAAAAAAAAGTCAAATTTTCACCTAAAAAATATACAATTTAATTAGAAATGTCAATACATAATATCAATGATAACAATTGGTTATCTTTAGTTTAAACTCAAATACTCTTAATTTTCAAGGGATGTTACAATGAGAACAAAATTACATGAATCTCATTCAGGTTCTTATATGAAAGAATTCATAAAGGTAACTAAAGCTCTTTCAGATACAAACAGGGTTAAAATTGTAAAGATGCTTCAGCACCGCTCAATGTGTGTATGTGAACTTCAAGAAGGGTTAGGAATATCTCAATGTAATGTTTCTAGGCACTTAAAGGTATTAGAAAAGGCAGGACTGGTTTATTCTGCAAAAGATGGTCTTTGGGTGAACTATTTTATTGATGATGGAAATAATAATCCATACGCAGGAGTTATTTTAGGGAATTTAAAACATTGGCTTAAAGAAGATGACTCTATTTCCGAACTTATTATAAGATTACCATTAATCCAAAGAGAAGAAATATGTAGAAAATAAGTTAATCATCATCAATATGGATTCTTCTAATCCATTTTTTTGTTTTGCCAAAGATGAATTCATCACCATCTTCTTGATTTTCTTTTTTGAGTTCTCCTTTAGCCATTTCTATATACATTTTTTCGCCTTCAAGCTGGCTTATCCTTTCAATAGGACTTTTATAGGTTTCTATCAACTCAAGTAATTTTTCAAGTGTGTTCTTAAAGACACTGCAAAATATCCAACCATATCTTTGTTTTGATATAAGCCCGAGACTTACCATCTTTGTCCTTGCTTTTATGACCGTTGCTCTATTGATGTCATATTTTTCAGGTATATGCTCAGTAGTTGGTAGTCTTTGCTTTTCAGCATTCTTGATCTCAAAATATATAGCCAAGAATGCTGCTCTTGAATGTGTTGCGTTTCTTGCAGGGAAGAATAAATAGGCAAACTGGATAGGGTCTGTCACTCTATATATCTTATATCTATCTAAAGCTATCTTATCTGACTTAGCAATCTTGAGTTTTGCATGATAGTCCGCTTGTTTCATATCAAATCACCTGTTTTATTCTGTTGTCCAATTTGTCAAAATGTCCAAAATCCACCTATTTCCAAAAAGTGAGGATTTAGGCATTTTCATTGTTTTTGAAAAATCGTTTGGTTACGAAAAGTGTATTTTTGTGATGGAACCTATTTCATAAGGGGTATTTCCTGGGCAATTGGATAATTTTTGATGGATTTTTAGGGAGGTCTTGGATTCTGACTATTGGGGGATTGTGAGATTTTTAGGTTTGTCGTCGGGGGGTGGTATTGAGGCGAGTGTATATATAAAAGGTATGGCAAACAAGTAGTTTTATAGCAAAGGGCTATTTGCCGAATTAAAGGCTGATGGCTTTAAATTTTGGTGTTATAGAGGTTTTAGTAAAAATGTTGCCCGTTAACCTTCGATTAACCTTAGATTAATCTTCAGTCTTTTTTGCTTTCCTTTCTTTCTTTTCAGCTTTTTCTACCTTATCAGCCTTATCTGCCTTATCAGGCTGGTCTCCCAGGTGGGATTGTTCAGACGCTTGTTCGGATGATTGAGTATCTGAAGGTTCTTGTTCTGACTGCTGTTGAGCGGTTCGTGATTCTTCAACAGACTTCAGCATGATACCCGATGGAGTTCTTTTTACTTCAAAGCTTTCGCCTTGCTTGAAGTCCATGCTTTCAATTAGGACTTTTGGCAGTATTAAAGAGCCTCTTGAATTGATTTTTACATTTAATTCAATAGGTTTAGATTTCCTTGATCTGCCTGTTCCTTTGATTGGGATTATACCTTGTTCTTCTTCAAGAGCTTTGAGCTGTGCCATTTTTAACGAAATTGCACTTTTAAAGCCATATTTCTTTAACAAATCTGCTTGAGAGATTCCTTCTTTGATATCTTTGAGCAGGGCTTTATTATCAACTTCTTTTCTTCTAGGCATAACGTTCTCCTTTGTTTTGGTGTTATTATTTAACGTGGGATGTTAAAATCTTGTTATGAAGTTGTCAAGTGTTTTGTAATAAGATTACCAAATTAAATCTGCCATTTTTTCTTTCAATATCTTCAAATCATCCTGTATGTCCTTGAATGCTGAATAGCCATCAAGAAGGTTTATCGCCTGTTCGATTTTATTATGAGCCTCAACATAAGCAAGTGCCATATCATTCAACCTCCATGAGTTTATCTTTCAGCTCAGGCATTCTGTCTATGTATCGAATGCCTTGAAATCCTTTGAATGGAATATGAGTATGTAGCCAGTGCCAGTCGTGGTATTTGACTATCCAATTCCCACTCCATATTCTGCCTGTGAGTTCGCATTGTTCTCCTTCTTCATCGGCTTGTGAGACTTCGAAGATTATCCCATAGCCTTTGATGAATCCGTTTGTGAAGAATATTTTGTCGCCAGGCTCAACCTTCGGCTTGAACTTGAATGTTCTGAACCAATATCCTCCTTCCTGTTCGACCATTTGTCCTTCTTTTCTGGAGGTATCGATTTCAGATTTTGGGGTTGTTACTAGGATGTTCATTTTTGACTATACCTTTCAATCTTCTGTCTGATTTCTTCTTGTGTGCCTATCCATTCAGTCATTTCGTTATAGTTCATCAGCCTTGGCAATCTGACATATTCGAATAGATGAGGATAGCCAATTTCAATAAATTCCTTTTTATTTTTATCAAAATTGTAAATCATTTCTGAGGCGTTTATTTTGCCAAGCTCGATTAAGATTTCATTATTTTTCGGATGTTTGTAAAGACTGACCCATATTGATTTCTTTTCTCTTTTCGTTTTAATCACCCTTGTTTATGTCTATTGCCTTGATACCAGGCGTCTTATGACTTCTATTACTTCTTTCGTTGTGTATAATTTATGTTGACCTCTTTTACAACAATTACAAACCCCATCAACAAGAATATCTGCCCTGTTACCACAAACATTACAAAAACAAATCATTGTCCCAGCAGATAAGTGGGTTACCTGCCTTTCTTGTAATATTTTTAATAACACCTTTTTGATTCTTTCTTCTTCAGGTTTATCTTCGTAATTAATTTTATTTAATTTTGTATAATTTCTGCAATGTTTTGCTTCAGGACAATCATCGCATGGCTTATCATTCCCGAAGAAGCAGTTTCCTTTTTGATGTTCCATTACTGCAATCTTAATCTACCTCCATGAGTTCGTCTGCATACGATTTAGTTTTCTGATTTTGATTATTTTGATTAGTTTGATTATCTTGATTAGTTTGATTATTCTTATGAATCATATTCAGCTTGTTTCCCATCAGGATTTGCATAGGCTTACTGATGGTTTCAGATTTGCTCGTGATAAAGAGCTTTTGTGCTTGCTCGATACGATTAATAGCGGTTCTTACGCCTCGCCAATAGCTGTTCCAATAGGATTCAAACCTTCTTGCAAGGATACGGCTTTCCTTGTCCTTTGCGACTTTTGGTGTGTATTTTGCCCGAATTTCATCTATCTCTTTCTCAAGCTTATGGTCATGTATATTAGCAGAACGCATTATATCAGCCTTTATTTTGACGGTTCTACCATATGGAAAAAAGCGGATAGCTGGAATCCTGCCAATGCCTGAGATGTTCTTGACAATGTATTCATAGCTGTCGTGAGTGATGATTGACGGATTTGGATCATCAAACTCAATGAGTTTATCTCGCAACGAAACTAAGAAAAGTTTCTGCTTATATATCCTATTTTGCTTGGATTTTGTTTTGGGAGTCATTTGTTGTTTTCAATTTGTTTTTAAGCTCGTAATGGTTTTTTCGGAATTTCGTTTAATATCAGGTGCGTTATCAAATTCTTTTAGTCCAACCCAATTTCCTCTACAAATAACACATATAGATTTCTTCGGGTTATCAGAATTTCTTGCTTGTATAACAATACTTTCTCCTTCATTCATTCTTATAAACATTTCAGTTACCTCTAAATTTATTAAATTCTGAATTTGTCTTATAAACACAAGTGTTATTTTTAAATGGGAAACATTTTGGACTATTATATGTTCCACTTAAATAATGAAACCTACAAGTTTCACAGCATTTAATTTCTTCTTCCATTTTAGCACCTGATTTAAATTTCACTTAATATCGGAATTCCTATTATGTTCCTCTCGTTAGAGAGTTGTCCGTTAGGGCAAAGTAAAAACCCAGACGGACTATTTATTTTGTTTAAGTGTTTCATCTATTACCCTCAAAGCATCTTCTGTGAGATTATACTTTTCTTTTAGTTGTTTAGCTTCATTCTCTTGGATTGGATGCCAATTATCAGCACAAAATAGCCGTTCTTTTTCATCCATGATTTTGAAACCTCTGAAAACATGAACCCTCATCTCCCCATCTCCATATTTCTCTTTTCTGAATACGGCTATTTGTGGTTGTTTCTTTCTACAATTTTGAAGATGATATATCTGTTTTCTCAATTCTTTAATCTTATCTTCAATTTCCATCCAATCCATCTCCCAAGTATAATCTCTATCTGGATGCTTGTAACAATCATCTGGTAATATTATCTCTTTCATCTTATCATTCTCCGTATGGGTTTTTATTGAACATAATATTTAGGTTATGAGAAGTTGGCTTTAGCCAATTTGGGTAAATCATTTTTGATTTACCTCATAACCTTTATTATACGCCAAAATCTTTGATTTTGCTTGAGTTGAGAGGTCAGACTCTTCTACATAATCTTTCCAATCAATATCTCTTTCTGCACAAAATAAACAAAACTCTTCTTCTGTTTCTTCTGAACTTTGTACTAAATTATCAAGCAATTCTTCCCAATCATCCCAATATCCTAAAATCTCTCCTTCTGATGTCCATACAACTTCTTCTTCTTGAATTTCTTTCATAAATTCTTCTTTGGATATTGGAAAGTAAATAGTATCATAAGAGTTATCATCTATTGTATAATTACTTAATTTAGTGCTAAGTATAATCTCGTAGTTTTGTTTTAAAACAAATTCTTTTGCTTCTTCTTTGGTTATTTTGTGCATTTTGTCTGACCTCTCAATTGCGTATAATATCCATTTATCGCTGTATTAATACGCATAACCTACTGTATCGTTATGCATTGCGAATATTATTAACTGATAAAAGCTGTATCAAGAACTCATCATTCCGACGATGGTATGATGAGTTTTGGTTTTGCTTTTGATTTTTATTAGTTTGATTTTTTTTTAAGTTTATTTTATATGTGGATTTTTGATTTGATTTGATGAGGTTCTGCGATTGTGTAGGGTAGGCTTCATTTGGCAACGAAAAAGAGGTGTTTCCAAAACATTGTCATCTGCCATTAATCACAGAATCTTGAGGGGACCCTCTGTGAATGTTATGTGATGTCTATATCGCCTTGCATAGTATTTTGTTGGATTTTATATCGGCAATGACCTTGTTCCTCTGGGCATTGCTGAGCTGTTTCCAGTCGAATAGGTAAGTGTTCCCGTCTGTGTCCTGAATGTTGATGTCAGACGGATAGTCAATCAGATGTTTGTTTGAAAGTTCTGAGCCTTCCAGAGAGAGGAATCGATTTGTTTGGAAAGCGTATCTGCATTCTTCAACTGGATTGTGTGTATTACTATAAGAATCTGGGGGATTCTTGTTTTCAATGTAGGTGTTGATGTTGGTGTTTGTTTTTATGGAGTCGATACCAGCTAAAGAAGGTATTGATACAGATATTTCCCCGAAAGGCTCAGATTGTGAAATTGTGATGTCGCCGTCTTTGTCAAGCTGTAATAGATGCATCAGCTTAGAAGCGATGTCTTTCTTTTTGTCTTCTTCATAATATATCTGAAGGCTTGAGAGTGAAAGTGAATCAGACTGGCTTCGGTTTAGGCTTTCGCTTATCTCCGACAATAGGATGGTTCGCCACGGCAAAAGGTTTGATATCGACTGGCTAAGGGATTGGATGAATTCCTGTCTTATGTTTCGCTTGTGTTCAGCGATTGGGCTGTATGATTCAAGCAAAGGCGAGATGTAATCTTCACTGCAAGGATTGTCTGCGCATGGCGTGTCTGTGGGTTGTATGTCAATGTCATTAGATAGTCTTGATTCAGCTAACATCTTTGAAACTTCTGATCTCATGTTCCTTAGTCTAGTAACCTCTGACCAATACAACCGCATCTTAATAGCTTGTTCTTGTTTCTGGTATTCATCCCACTCTCGCTGTTTTTGCTTATAAACTGCCCAATTAGGCAATTCGCCATCATATACAGTAAACCGAGTCATCCAGTCTGGGTCGTCAAGCCAATGACTGATAGGTTGCATTAGCTCTTCGTTGACCTTGTGGGACAGGTGTATTGCTCTGCCTCTGACAATCTGTCCTGCAACTCTCAAGTCTATTTGCGCAATGACTTCAGGGGTCAATTCAGCCAATGATAACTCAGTTGAGAGGTTCATTTTAAATTAATTATACAAATTCTTATATTTTCTCCTCTTTCTCCCGTCTATTTTCTCATATGTTCCGCATTCGGTAACCTTTGATTTTAATATGTCTGGTTCTCCGTTGAAACCGCATTTGTCACAATCAATGTCATACAATTTGCAGGAATAACATAAATGCTTTTTGTTGATTCTAGTCTTTGATTGTTTCATCGTCATCATCGCTGTAACTTATGTTATTGTTTTCTGCTGATAGCCCTGATTCTTCTGCTTCAGTTGATTCGCTATTCTCCTCATATACAGTGTTTCCATCCTTATCAACAATCCTTGTCCCTTCTGGAAGGACAAGGTATGTGCATCTGCTGAAATTCAAAAGTCTGAATTCGCCTTTTCTTCCGCAACCGCATCTCTTGGGCTCAACTATTTTCTTTCTGACTTCAGCGTCCCAAAAAGGAGAGACTGTCTTGATTACGTTCCCGCAATTTACGCATTCCCAACTCAATCGTATGCCAATCATTCGAAAAACCACCAGTCGAGGTATATTGCTTTTATGAATGCTGATATGTATGTGAAGAGATTAAAGTCTTCCTTTTCGCCTATAACGAGAGCATATTTCTCTGAGTTTGTTTTGCTGTAGACTACGATGTAATATATTCCAGATGATACGTTGGCTTTGTATTCTGCGCCTTTAAGGTAATTATCTCTTCCGTATTCCTCATAGAACTTTGTCCAGTTCCAGTCTTCGCCTTTAAGTCGGATGTCAAGGTTATTATTGTCTGTTATCCAGAGTGATAAATCGCTGTTATTATGTTGTGTTTCAGGCGATAGGTCAGGAGCCAGTATGTTGACATAAAGCTCGAAATCCGTGTCTGAAGATATCACATAAAACATATCATCGCCTTTAAGTTCTCCGTAGTATGCTTTGGATATCTCTGGTTCTTTTACAAGGATGTCATTTTTTGTCTTGCCGATGATGTATGGCTTGTGCGCAAAGGCTGCTGATATCAGTAAGACAGATATCAGTATTGCTGTTATTATTGTTTTATTCATAAATACCACCCCATAATATGCTTAATATGAAAGGCATTTTTACCTTTGCTTTTCCTTCGCAGTTAAGCCCGTTTATGTCTTTTAGTTTTACATGTTTAAGTTGATAATCCTCTATAAAGCAAGTGATGTTTTCCATTTCTGGGTCAGGTAAATCCTTATAGCTTTGCGTTACGTTATCCCATACAGGTTTTGTGCAAGTCTTGTTTTGGATATTGTTGTAGCCCTCTATGTCAAGTCCTATGTAACCTGAATTACACCAACCTTCGGTTTCAATTTCAACTTTTGTTGTAATTAATGCGAATATCAGAAAGAATACTAATATACAAAACGTAGCGGCTGATATTGTGATTACTAATATTGTATTATTCTTTTTGTCCTTGCTTTTTTCTATTTGTTTATTGTCTGTCATGTTTCACATCTCACTTATCTTTTATTGATTATCATCTCTTAATTTGTTGAGTTTTGGTCTTAGAGTTTTTACTGCTTTATATGAGCTAATAAAGTTTTGTTCCCCAAAAAAGCTTAAGTAATAATATTTAATTGAAATGAACATTAATAAAGCACCTGAAATCAATATTGAAAATTTAACTATAAATAATTGATTAATTATTAATGGGCATACTAATAATATTATAGATAGACATATTCCAAAGGATGTAGTTAATAATTCATATATAAAACCAATTATATATATCAAACCAATATATTTCTTTCCAAAATAAGTAAATATTGCGTTGTATTCATTTTGGTTAATCCTGAGAGATTTTAATCCAAAATATTTCCTAGGTATAAGTTTAATATTCTTGACATCATCAGCTATGTATTCAAGATTTTGAGCCATCTTTTCTCGGTCAATTTTTTTGATTTGTATAGTTTTTTTCTTTACGATTATAAACACCTCACATCTCACTTAATTTATTATTTCATACCATAATATGATTTTAATTGTTCATGTTTTATTTCATGTAGCGCGAGTTCATAAAAAAAGAAGTTAAGTATTAGAGCTACCGTAAGTAAAGGAATCAAAAACCACTTTTTAAGCCAAAAGCCATCAGGCAAAATGGCATAATTGTTTAGTTTAAATAATATGGTTAATATAACAAAAAATATTGAAATAATTAACATTGTGAATATTCCTTTAATGCAAGATTTTAATATGATTAGTATGATTGGTTTATATTGATCGTCTAATATTTTTTTCTTTCTGAAGTATTCATTTCGATTATGTTCTAAAAATTCTACTATGTCATAATTTTTATTATAATCATCCAATCTTGAAATATTTAAGCCGAAAAATCCTAGTGTTACTGCGATTCCAAAAAGCTTATCTTTGCTTTTTTTAGTTTTTTTCTTTGCCATGATTATCCTCTTTTTAGTTTATCAAGCTGTTTCTTATAGGTGTCAATGCAACAAGGCCCGACACCTGTTGAGATGTTGTATTCATTGAACTCCCTGCCAAGAGGTCCGATACCGTTTTGGTATATGACCCTCTCATAATTGCCTGAGTATATGCGCCCGCAATACATACAATTATGATAGAAATCCTCTTTGTTGAGTATTTGACTCAAGCCTTCATATTTTGAATATACTTCAGGTTTGATCTGCTCTGGCTTGAGTTTAGACTCAAGAGTCTCAAGAGTATTTGGATTTATGTTTATTTTATTCATGGTTGGCTGGGGGTCTTAATGTTTTTTGATTATGACGGGCTATTCAATTGGCGTGACTCGGACATAATCGCCAGGATTGAAGTCAGCCCGTTTATGTTTCGGAACCTCAATGTGTTTTCTTCCTGCCTTTCGCCCATATTTTGAAACTTGGGCGATAAAGGTTTTCTTAGTAGTTTCTGTTGTTTTAGTAGCCTTTGTAACTTCTGCTTCTGCTTCTGCGCATGCTACTGATTGTTCCGTCATGCTTACTTCTGTAAGCCAACTAATATTTAAATATTTGTGTTTTCAATTGGTTATATCTCAAATGTTATTTTTCATAAAAAAATATGTTCCTGTTTTGGATTTTGCGCAACCTTAGTAGCCAATAGAGGCTGGATAAGAGACTTGGATAAGAGACTGGAGAATGGATAAGATAATAAATAAGAAAGGAGGTGTGCGTGATGAGGCATTCTTTGATAGAGGATATGTATCTCTTTGACTTTGGTTTGTATGATTACCTGAACTTCATCAAATCTGATTCAATGAAACTAGGATATCCGTTTGTTGTCATGGCTTACATCTTTACTTCTGATTTCAGGGTTATTCTCTTCGAGAGAAGCGATGGATTGAGGGCTTGTCCTATAACAGGATGCGTTGAGATAGGAGAGTCTTATACGTCAGCTCTAATAAGAGAGATTTATGAAGAAACTGGGATTAAGGCTCAAGAGGATTGGATGATTAGAGCGGATGATGATTATTCGGCTGTAACGCCAACAAGCAAAAGAAATATCACTATCGTTTCGTTCGGTGTCTATCTGCCAGATGGTTTTGATGCTCAAAAAGAGATTCGCTTGAATCATGAGATTGCAAGCTACAGGCTTGTTGATATCAAGAAAGCGGTGGGTCATATTTCTTGGAACGGTCTGAAAGAATCAAGAGAGGTCTATAAACAGATAACTGGTTATTGAATACAAAAAAGGAGTTGAAATATGTCGCCTGATCCAATCTTAGAAGGTTTTGGTGTTCCTGCAATGGGCTTTGTTGTAATAGCCCTGTTCTATGCTTCAATAGGAGTTATTATCTTCGGGACTGATATTGCGGATGATAGCGGTTTTGTCATTCTTTACTTGTTTTTTTGCATAGGAACTACTTTTCTAATCGGGCAGTTGAGCTGGCTTATTCTTGCTCTGCCTGCGCTTGTTTTTGTGCTGGTATTTCTTTATCTTACGATAAGATAGAGGTCGCTTGTGATGGGAATAGAATTTAATCTAATCAAATGGTTATGCGCAGGGTTGATAATTGCGGCTGTCTTTATAATATTTTTTTGGGCGATTTTAGGCAGGAGTGCTATCGACAGAGCAGGACAATCGAATAATTATCAGAATAACAATTATAGGAATAGCAATTATCAGAATAGGAATATTGCTCCAATAAATCCTCCTTGCAGACCTCAGATACCTATGAGTTGTCAGTCAAATCAAAACTCATATAGCTCCATGCCAAATTATCACAATAAGCCGAGTTATCATAATACAGACCATCAGTTCTTTCATGGGACTTCTGTTGAAGCGGCTGAAGAGATTTGGAACACTAATCTTTGGAAATCTGACATGGAGCCTGCTATGCTTTGGATGGCGGATTATATAGAGTATGCAAAAGATTTTGCTTTAAGAAACTATGAGAATAATGGAAGGATTATTGTATTGTTTGTTGACCCAAAGATTAAGATGAAAGATTTAGGCGATGGAAGATATTATGTCATAATGAGTCCTTCAAACAACAATAAGGATTATTATTTCGTTGATGGAGTCGATATCGCATGGATGTTAGACCTTGATGAGAATCTGCTCAAGAAGAAGTGATTCGAAAGGAGAAAGTCATGAATGTTAGAGAAAGAGTAAATGCTCTTAGGAATAATTCTCATTTTAGAAACAAATACCTGAACCAATTATTCTCAAGAAACATTCTGAATGGGATTAATTATCAAAAGCTTAAGAGACATTGCTGTCTGAATTGCGGTAATGAGATGAGTTATGAAGAGCGTGAGCCTTCTGACAGAATAACTCCGAGAGCTATGCACCCCAGATGTTTTAGGTCAATGTGTTATAATATAAGCGATACATGTATGGTGTGCGGAGATTACCTTCCGAGTGATATTCTGAGCTTACAGAAGCAATATCCTATGGATATACATCATAGGTTTTGCTCTGGAAAGTGCCAGGATTATTTCTCGCTGTGCAGTTGTTATGTTCTTGGAGATGATATGAGTTTTATAGCGGATGTTACAGACGAGGATAAAACTTCATATAACCCGAGTTTTGGTAATCGCTCTAATCCAATACAGAATTTGCAGTTGAACAGTGGCTATAATAATGTCAGCTATCAACCTAATTATAATGTTAATAATCGGTCTGTTGCGGCTAAATATAACAGCAACCAACCAATAAATCAGTATATGAATCAGCATATGAATCAGCATATGAATCAGCCAGTCAATCCTGTTCCGCTTGACCAGATTGAGACTTACAAGTGCCAGTATAGGGATTATCTTAAGCAAGAAGAAGAGTATCATACCTCTTGTGCTGTAGACCAGGCTCATTATGAGGCTTTAATGAGGTTTCACAAGGAGCAGGTTGAACAAGACAAGATGTCTGCATTGAGAGCTATAGCCTATGCGAAATCTACAATTGAAATAAGCAATAGGATTGGCGGTGTTAATGGCAATAATCTCAGTAAAGAGATGAGTGATATCGCATACGCTAATGCGAGGTATGAAGTTCTTGAAGAGATGTATCCATCAGGAAATATGTATGGATATGAAAATGTCTTGTCAAGCCAAAAGAGAGCATTGCCTTCCCCTCAACAGCAGATTTCTCCGACGGATTACAATATACCAAATACCTACAAAGGCAAAAAAGTTATTAGGGTCAACAACACTTAGGAGGGATATATGTCTTTTATCATGATAGGGCATGAAAACTATGTCAATTCAGAGCTTATTTCGGTCATCCTCAAGCCTGGCTCATCTCCTGTAAAGAGGCTTAGGCAATTGGCAGGAGATAAAGGTTTTCTGCTTGACGCTTCAGCAGGAAACAAGACAAGGAGCGTGATTGTCTTAACTACTGGTCAAGTGGTGTTGAGTTCTGTTCAGCCTGTAGTTGTCAGGAATCGAACTCAAAGGAGTGAGAGATGTGATACTGCGAGCAGTAAGCAAGGAAGCAATCAAAGAAGCAGTAATCAAGATGAGTTATATGATGAGAAGGATATGTTTTGAATATATTTTTTATTTTCTGATGCATCCAAACAAAAAAAATCCATTAAAAGAGCAGGTTAGCGCATGGGCTTTCCTGCTTTTTTGTCGAGAGAGTCGTATTCTAAAAAATTATTAATCATCAAATTTGCTTGTTTATAGCTATAACATTCAAAAAAATGGACACCAGATAGATTTGGGAATTCATTAACTGCCTCTTTATCATAATATGTGTCGCTAAGATAAACCATTAAAATAAACCTTAATATTATTATTAAAACAATAAAAACTAATAGGTGGGTTAGTCTTATATGGTATTTATATAATATTACAGATGCACTAAGAATTATGAATATTGAAATAAAATCATAAGTGATATTCAGCATATTCTCTCTTCTTATTAAATATGTTTTGTTTCCTTTAGGATTGACTTTCTCTATAATGGAATATTTATAATCTGCAAATTTTAACATTTTCATAACCTTAGCTTTGTCTGTTTGAAGGAATCTTACTTTGCTTTTTGACAAATATCAACCTTCTACATCAACCTGGTTTTTTCTTCCTTCCGCTAGGTCTATCATGAAATCGTGCCATGACATATCGGCTTTCAATTTCTTGAGCTGTTCGTATTCCTTATCTTCAAAAACCACGTTTATTGTTCTCATTATTTCTCACCATTTGGTTGCTTTGATAGTTTGAAACTTTGAAAGTATATAAATATTTAGATTGTGGATGATACATATTGAAATCATAAAGAATATGAATGGTAAGGAAGCTACAAAGAAATATACCTTTTATATACCCTTTTCTGACGAGCGTATGCGGAAGCATGGTGTAGATTGGCGATTTTACTTAAGTTTATTGCGTATGGTGTGAAGAGCTTTGAAATCAGCTGATAAAAACTTTGCCAATGTTATTAAGGGCTTAAAGCTGTTTTTGTCTAGAAGCGTTATTAAATGGGGTTCAGGGGGTCCGGGGTTCAAATCCCCGCGTCCCGACCAGTAAAATCAAGCACTTAGGGGTACCTCCTGAGTGCTTTTTTTATGGTTTTTGGGCTCTGTGACCCCTATGTGACCCCCACT